>PPYF01016725.1_pt1 | contig 73946 bp, 67 predicted proteins | sample 1559871 | NCBI WGS metagenome assembly PPYF01 (sample SAMN08240021, study PRJNA423297) | Human gut metagenome, whole genome shotgun sequencing project.
TCCCCATGTGAGAGTAGGGAACTGCCAAGCATTAAATAAGACGAGAAAGCCAACCCAATGGGTTGGCTTTTTTGCGTTTATTCTATTTCACTTACGTTAAATTCTTTATTTATCGTAATAAAACTAGACTTAATAAACTCCCTCAATTTGCCACAGTAATAAATTGTTTTTATTAAAAAATAATCATAAATACCCTTTATATTCCCATTTCTTTATTTCTTGAAAACTGTAAATTTATAAAAAAAACACTTATACACATATATTTAACATTATTTTTATGCAACACTATTTGTCATACAAATGAGTTTATAAATGAGTCTCGGCTTATTTACTTACTCTACATAGATAAAAGCAATGGGAGCATAAGTATGGATGTTAATTTTTATGTAACATGCATTGGTGACGCCTTAAAGTCTCAGATGGCAAGAGATAGTGTATTGCTGTTAGAAAAACTAGGCTGTCAAGTTCATTTTCTCGAAAAACAGGGCTGTTGTGGTCAACCTGCTATTAATAGTGGATATATTAAAGATGCCATTCCAGCGATGAAAAACTTGATTAAAACCTTTGAAGTTAATGACTATCCTATTATTTCTCCTGCTGGATCATGTTCTTTTGCTATTAAAAGTTATGCTAAATATCTGGTAAATGAACCTGACTGGGCTATTCGTGCAGAAAAAATAGCTAATCGCATGTTTGATCTCACCTCCTTTATCGTTAATCAATTAAATATTGTTGATGTAGGTGCAAGCCTTAAAGGAAAAGCTGTTTATCACCCGTCTTGCAGCTTATTTCGTAAAATGGGAGTGAAAGAAGAGCCACTCACACTATTACGTCATGTAAAAGGGCTAGAATTATTACCTTTTGACAATATGGAAACCTGTTGTGGTTTTGGGGGGACGTTTTCGGTAAAAATGGCTGAAATTTCAGGTGAAATGGTCAAAGAAAAAGTTCACCACATTATGGATGTTCATCCTGACTATTTAATTGGTGCGGATGTCAGTTGCTTATTAAATATAGGTGGTCGTTTAGAGAGAGAAGGTCGTCCAGTTAAAGTGATGCATATTGCGCAAGTATTGATGAGCAATGAGGAGGAATTATGTCATTAAAAACAAGCTCTCTTCCTTTTAAAACGCTAATTGATCGTCAAGTTCACGATCAAATTATGCAAAAAGCCGTTGCTAATGCGCAAGAAACTATTGGCCGTAATCGTCAAAAAATGGTTGATGAATTAGGACACTGGGAGGATTGGCGGGATAGAGCGGCGCAGATCCGTGATCATGTACTTGCTAATTTAGATGCCTATTTATATCAATTATCTGAAAAAATAGAACAACATGGTGGGCATGTTTTCTTTGCTCAAACGAAAGAAGAAGCCTCTCAATATATTCTCAATATTGCAAAAGAGAAAAAAGCCAAAAAAATAGTCAAAGCCAAATCAATGGTGACGGAAGAAATTGGCTTAAACCCTGTATTAGAAAATGCAGGTATTAATGTTATTGAAACCGATTTAGCCGAGTTTATTCTTCAACAAGCAAAAGATGCCCCATCTCATGTAGTGGTCCCTGCTATTCATAAAAATAGAGCTCAGATACGTCAAATATTTCATGACAAACTGGGTTATAACGGCTCAGATACACCAGAAGAAATGACGCGTTTTGTTCGCCAGAACATTAGAGACGATTTTTTTACTGCCGATATCGGTATTACGGGGTGTAATTTTGCGGTAGCAGAAACAGGTTCTGTTTGTTTAGTCACTAATGAAGGTAATGCACGATTAAGTACAACATTACCCAAAACGCATATTGCGGTGATGGGGATGGAACGTATTGCACCTACTTTTAAAGAGGTAGATATCTTAATTACCATGCTGGCCCGTAGTGCAGTAGGGTTACGTTTAACGGGCTATAATACATGGCTTACTGGCCCTAAAGAGAATGACAACGTTGATGGCCCAGAAGATTTCCATCTTGTTATTGTAGACAATGGCCGCTCGAAGATCATTGGTTCTGAATTTAAAGATATTTTACGTTGTATCCGTTGTGGTGCTTGTATGAATACTTGCCCTGCTTATCGCCATATTGGGGGGCAAGGATATGATTCTATCTATCCAGGCCCTGTTGGTGCCGTCTTAACGCCACTACTTGGTGGATATAAAGACTTTAAAAACCTGCCTTATGTCTGCTCATTATGTACTGCTTGTGATAGCGTTTGCCCAGTAAAAATACCTTTATCAAATCTTATAAAGAAACATCGTGAAGTCATGGTAGAGCAAGGTATAACACCGACAACTGAACGTAATATTACTCGAGTATTCAATTATGTGAACCGTCATCCTATGTTATGGAAAGTTGGGATGAATATGGGAGCACATGCTACAAAATGGTTTATTAAAGAAGGTAAAGCGCCATTAAATATCGGTGCAATAAAAGCATGGACAGAGGCGAGGAATTTACCTGAAGGTGATGGTGAAAGTTTTCGTAGTTGGTTTAAAAAACACCAAAAAGAGGAGAAATAAGAGATGGATAACAATAAAGAACGCTTTTTATCAAATCTTGCTTCTCAATTAGGTAGGCCGTTAAAAACGCAACCTGAAGCTTTACCTGAACCAGTAAATTTATATCCAGAACAACGATTAACGGAGCTTTCTGATGATGAACTTTATCAATATTTTCTCAATACAGCTCAGTTAGCAGGAAGTACTTATGAAACGACAACATTGTCATCTTTACCTAAGCATTTAGAGACTCTTTGTGAACAGTATGGTTTACCAGTGATATTAACGGGTGATCCACGATTACAGGAAAGTGGTGTGATTGATTATTTATCAGAACACTGTCATGCCAATATTTGGGATCATACTGAGGGTAAAAAAAATATTGAACGGGTAAAAGAGGCAAAAGTCGGAATTGTATTTGCTGAATATGGACTTGCAGAATCTGGCGGTGTTGTTTTATTTTCTGGGGCTGACAAAGGAAGAAGTGTTGGATTGATCCCTGAAACCACGATTTTTGTACTAAAACGCAGTACGATTTTGCCTCGTGTTGCTCAGTTAGCAGAAAGATTACATCAAATGGCATTAAAAAATATAAGAATGCCTTCTTGTATTAATATTATTAGTGGTCCTAGTTGCACATCAGATATTGAATTAATTAAAGTTGTTGGTGTTCATGGCTCTTTAAATGCGATTTATGTGATTATTGAAGATTGTTAAATTAAGTCACGCGCCTCTTTATTGGGGCGCTTGCTCTTCTGATTCTAATAGTGCGTAGTTTAATAACTTCTTATTACCATCGATGACCATCATTGACGTTTTTGTTTGATAGCATTCGCTTAAAGGTGAGTAACATTTTTTCGCTGAGTTATGTTCAATACCTAGCCATTGGCTTAATAGCCAATAATTATCTGCGGTAGAAAAAGGTTTATTCAAATTTTCTTCATTGATATTTGGTCGCGTTGCAGATGCGCTATACCAAATAAAGAGCGGTATATTATAAGCTTCTTGGCGAGGACTGTTCACGCCATGGTGATAACGTACTTCTCTATTTTTATCTAATCGTTGTAATGCGTGATCTGAAAAATAGAGTATAGATGCGGGTTTATCTTGTATTTTTTCAATAATTTGGCTGATAAGCTTGTCAGTATAAGCGATAGAGCTATCGTAGCAGTTATCATCTTCTTGTTGGGAAAAGGTTTTAAGGTAAGTGCTAGGAAAACGATTACATGCTGGCTCATGACTACCATAAGTATGTAGGACAATGAGCTTTTTATTTGATGAGTTATCATTAAGCGCATTATCTAAAAATGGCAATAATTCTTCATCATAGCCAATAAATTCATTCCATTTTTTATGTTGGGCCATATTGGCAATAACAGAAATCACACTCGTTTTTGGATTTCCTTTACCTTGGTTACTTAACCAATATGTTTTGAAGCCAGCATGATTGGCAAGAGAAATGATATTATCAGCGTAGTGTTTCTTATCATATAACTCTGTTAGGTTGATATTAGAAAGGGATATGGGTACTGATAATATGGTCACAGGCGCTGGAGAATAAGCTTGCTTAAATAATAAAATATTATTTTTTTCTTTCTCTAAATTAGGGGTAGTATCGTACGGATACCCATAAATTCCTAAATGATCACGTCGTACTGATTCACCAATCAAAAGAATATAAATTTCTGTTTTTTGATCCACTTTATCATAGTTAAAATTAACTTTTTCTAATGTGATCTTTTTGATTTGTCTATTTTCGTGGAAAGTCCGCACTAAAGCTGCTGCATTGTAAAAAGGGGTATTAAGTAGATAATACTCAGCAAGTAATTGGGTTTTACTCTCTGATCTTATTGCTAAGTTCTTGTATAGAGAAATAAGAATTATTAATATAAAAATAGCAATTAAACATCTTTTATTAGTTTTGTTATTTAAATAACGGGCGCTAATATGTATTAAATAGAAAAAACAGGTAAATATAACAATATAAAAGAGTACATAATATTTATTATAAGAGAGCATACCAACAGTTTCACTTCCATTAGTATTAATGAAAGTTTCTGCTATTGATGATGAAAAGGGAATATCATGTTCACGATAAAAAAACAGTGAGATGGAGAGGTTTAAAGACCATAAAGCTGCAACAATAAAAGTAATCACTTTTCCTATAGTAAACCGATAGATACCTGCGCAGAGCAACATCAGGAGCCAACCGATAATCACCATAGAGAACTTTTGTTCAATATGCAGGGTTGAACCCGCTAATAGTGCAGGTACTATAGATAAAATAAATAAAAGAGAAAAGTTTATTACTTGAGACATGCTTTTATCATTATCACCTTTTTCCATATAGAATAAAAAGTTAACCATTTAGCATTTCATAATACAAGTCTTGTTTAGCTAAAACGAGTCTGAAATTGATATTTCAGTACTTATCTTATCTTTTATTGACTTATTATACTGTTACTTATAGTTATATTTACACTTTTAATTATTGTTATAATAATTTTAATTAATTGATCTTGCTTGAAATTTTCCAATAGACTTAAAATTAAACCACATTAGTTAATAGTAATTTAAAATATCGTATAGATATGTATTTTTAAACCGATATTAATTTAATTAAGTAAAGAGTAAAAAAAAGTGCCAACATTGTTGGCACTTTAAGAATAAAAAACTATTTTACAGATGTTTAATGAGGTTTACCTTGCTCTGCACCAATACCTATTTGTGAGCGAATAAACTGAGCTTCAAATTTCATACGCTCTTGAGTTGCCAGAGAAGAATTATCGGTAATAGAGAATAACCATGAAACGATAAAGGCAATGATCATAGAGAAAAGAGCAGGGTACTCGTAAGGATAAATAGGTGTATCATGACCAAGAATACTCACCCAGATCGTGGGACCTAAGATCATTAAGGTAACGGCAACAATTAAGCCAGACCAGCCACCAATGACAGCCCCACGTGTTGTTAATCCCTTCCAATACATAGAGAGTAAGATAATAGGGAAATTACAACTTGCAGCGATAGAGAAAGCTAAACCGACCATAAAGGCAATATTCTGTTTCTCAAATAAAATACCTAAACCAATGGCGACAATGCCGAGAATAACAACCGTTATTTTCGAAACTTTTAGCTCTTGTCGTTCATCTGCTTGGCCATTTTTAATTACATTGGCGTATAAATCATGAGAAACGGCAGATGCACCCGCTAAAGTTAATCCTGCAACAACGGCTAAAATAGTGGCAAAAGCGACTGCAGAAATAAAACCAAGGAAGAAATTACCACCAACAGCATCCGCTAAATGAACAGCGGCCATATTGGTGCCACCAATTAAAGCACCAGCGGCATCTTTGAACAGAGGATTAGGGCTAACGAGTAAGATAGCCCCGAAACCAATAATAAAAGTAAGAATATAGAAATAACCGATAAAACCTGTCGCATAGAAAACACTTTTACGAGCCTCTTTTGCATCGCTAACGGTAAAAAAGCGCATGATAATGTGGGGAAGTCCTGCGGTACCAAACATTAAGGCAAGACCTAAGGATAATGCAGAGATAGGATCAGAAACTAATCCTCCTGGACTCATGATAGAAAAGCCTTTTTGATGGACGTTAACAGCTTCTTTAAACAAAGTATTGAAGTTAAAGTTTGCCGCTTTCATTACCATGACCGCCATAAAAGTTGCACCGGCGAGTAATAAAATGGCTTTGATTATTTGTACCCAAGTGGTGGCTAACATGCCGCCAAAAAGGACATAAAGAACCATTAAAATACCGACTAAGATCACCGCAATATGGTAGTTTAAGCCAAAAAGCAGCTCGATTAATTTACCCGCCCCTACCATTTGAGCAATAAGATAGAGGGCAACAACAACTAATGAACCTATTGCAGAAAGTGTTCTAATGGGCTTTGGACTTAAACGGTAAGAGACAACATCAGCAAAAGTATAGCGTCCTAAATTACGCAAACGTTCAGCGATAATAAATAGAATGATTGGCCAGCCGATTAAAAAGCCAATAGAGTAGATAAGTCCATCATAGCCAGAAGTGTATACTAACGCTGAAATTCCTAAAAAGGAGGCGGCATACCATTTTGAAATCCGGTAATTTTGCCACCCGCAGTGTAATAATCAGACCGTGATCGTGTTCGTTTAGAGGCCCAGTAAGTAATATACAGTGTTAAGCCAACAAAGATCAGAAACATGATAATGGCTTGGAAGTTAATTGGCTGTTTTTCACCCCCTTCTGTTATCGCTGCGGCTAATACATTGGGGGATAATAACGTTAATAGTGATATGGCGTAGTGTTTATTTTTCATTTTTCTACCTCACCAAGAATTTCTGCCGTTAATTTGTCAAACTCTGTATTTGCTCTAATAACGTAAATCCCTGTTAGTAGAAAAGAGGCGATAATTAAGCCAATACCGATAGGAATACCTCGTGTAATGTAACTGCCTTCATAGAGCGGTGTACCTAACCATTGTGGATAAAAAGCAATCAGCAATATAAATGAGACATACATAACAAGTGTAATAATCGAAAGTCCCCATGAGAAACGACTACGTTTTTTAACCAGTTCTTTAAAGCGAGGGTTATTTTCTATCTCTTGATAAATATTGGGATTCATCAGAGTTCTCCTCAAAATAATTATTTGGTTTATTACATGATTTAGAGGTGTTTATCCCCGCATGTCATGAATTTGTGATAAGAGAGCCCTGCAAAGGCATAAAATGCCTTTGCATAGTAGTATTCCGGTTTTATTGACTGCTGTATTATTTGAGCACTAGCACTTTAAATGGTCAGTGATAGAGACTGTTTTTCTTCTAACAGTTTTTCTACAACGCCTGGATCGGCGAGTGTTGAGGTATCTCCAAGGTTAGTTGTGTCGCCAGAGGCAATTTTACGCAAGATACGACGCATAATTTTCCCAGAGCGTGTTTTAGGTAAGGCATCTGTCCAATGAAGGATATCAGGTGTTGCTATTGGGCCTATCTCTTTACGTACCCAATTGCGCACTTCTGTATAAAGTTCTGCCGTAGGCTCTTCACCATGATTTAGCGTGACATAAGCATAAATAGCTTGTCCTTTTATATTATGGGGAATACCAACAACAGCCGCTTCTGCAATTTTAGGATGGGCGACAAGTGCGGATTCAATTTCGGCAGTACCTAAACGGTGACCAGAGATATTTAAAACATCATCAACACGGCCTGTTATCCAATAATCACCGTCCTCATCACGACGGGCACCGTCACCTGAAAAGTACATGCCTTTAAAGGTCGAAAAGTAAGTCTGTTCAAAACGGTCATGATCGCCAAATAATGTTCTTGCTTGGCCCGGCCATGAATCTACGATCACCAAATTACCTTCACAAGCACCGTCTTGTATTTCCCCCATATTGTCAACAATTGCAGGTTGTACACCAAAGAATGGACGAGTCGCTGAGCCTGGTTTTAGATCCATTGCTCCCGGCAATGGGGTTATCATGAAACCTCCTGTTTCTGTTTGCCACCATGTATCAACAATAGGGCATTGGCTACGTCCCATTTTTTGATAAAACCATTCCCAAGCTTCTGGGTTAATAGGCTCTCCTACTGAGCCTAAAATGCGTAAAGAGGTTCGTTGCGTACCTTCAATGGCTTTGTCTCCTTCCGCCATTAATGCGCGGATCGCAGTAGGTGCGGTATAGAGAATATTAACTTGGTGTTTATCAACAATCTGGGCCATACGATTGACTGAGGGGTAATTGGGGACTCCCTCAAACATCACTGTTGTGGCACCATTTGATAGCGGGCCATATAACAAGTAGCTATGGCCAGTTACCCAACCGACATCCGCTGTACACCAATAAATCTCACCATCATGATAGTCAAAGGTGTATTTAAAGGTCATTGAGGCATAAACAAGATAACCGCCAGTGGTGTGCAACACGCCTTTGGGTTTCCCCGTAGAGCCTGATGTGTAGAGAATAAAGAGTGGATCTTCTGCGTTCATGACTTCCACATCACATTCTGTACTGACGCCTTGAACAATTTCATCCCACCATAAATCGCGTCCTTCAATCCATTGTTCTGTTTGCCCTGTTCGACGTAAGACCACAACATGTTCAATAGGCGGGATATCCACATGAGTGAGGGCATCATCAACATTTTTCTTTAAGGGGATTGCTCTACCAGCACGTAAGCCTTCATCTGCGGTGATCACTAATTTTGCTTTAGAGTCAATAATGCGCCCTGCCACTGCTTCTGGTGAGAAACCACCAAAAATAACAGAATGAATAGCCCCAATACGAGTACAAGCTAACATCGCAACAGCCGCTTCAGGAACCATTGGCATATAAATAGCCACTACATCGCCTTTTTTGATACCTAGTTTTTTTAATACATTGGCGAATTGACAAACATCTTGATGAAGTTGGCGATAGGTAATGCTTTTCGATTCATTAGGGGAATCACCTTCCCAAATAATAGCAACTTGATCCGCGCGTTTTTCTAAATGGCGATCAAGACAGTTTTGGCTAATGTTAAGTTGCCCATCTTCAAACCAGCGAATACGGACATGGCCTGGATCAAAGGAGGTATTTTTCACGATAGTATAGGGGGTTATCCAATCAACAATTTTCCCTTTATCTGCCCAAAAGGCCTCAGGGTTTTCGATGGATAATGCATAATCTTTTTGGTATTGCTCTTTATTAATCAGGGCGTGCTCTGCAATGTTTGCAGGAATGTGATGTTGGTTTATTTTTGTCATAATTGTTCTCCTTACTGTTGTTAATACTATGTCAAAAAGTCGTTAACAAAAGAGGGTAAAGAGACATTGTTTCTTTTTTGCGCATAAGATCACGAAATAATGGAAATGCTTTTCATGGCGTGATCAATTAGTGCTAAAGGTTGTTATGTATAATTTATCTACATTTTGGGTATTTTATGAAATATTAAACCAATAATAAGCTTTTTATTTAAAATAAAATACTGTGAAAATTGATGTCACTGGGTTGGATAAAAAACCACAAAAATAATATGGATATGATAATGATTTTCATTAACATTTTTTTCACTATAATAAAGAGATAAATCACATGGCGTGATCGAATATAAAACAGCACTGGAGATTAATATGAGCTATACATTACCTGCACTCCCTTATGCTTATGATGCGCTAGAACCTCATTTTGATGAGCGCACAATGGAAATTCACCATACTAAGCATCATCAAACTTATGTGAACAATACCAATACTGCGTTAGAAAAACTGCCTGAATTAGCGGGTTTAGAAATTGATGAACTCGTTAAGAATTTACATAAAGTACCTGCTGATCAACGTACCTTTGTACGTAACAATGCGGGTGGTCATTCTAACCATACTTTCTTCTGGAAAGGATTAAAGCTAGGCACTCAATTACATGGTTCATTAAAAGATGCCATTGAACGTGATTTTGGTAGTGTTGATGCATTTAAAGAGTTGTTTGAAAAAGCCGCTGCTAGCCGTTTTGGTTCAGGTTGGGCATGGTTAGTATTAAAAGATGATGGAAAATTAGCTGTTGTTTCTACCGCAAACCAAGATAGCCCATTAATGGGTGAAGAGTTAGCAGGTGCATCTGGCTATCCAATTATTGGCTTAGATGTATGGGAACATGCGTATTACTTGAAATATCAAAACCGTCGTCCTGATTATATCAAAGCATTCTGGTCTGTAGTTAACTGGGATGAGGCGCAAAAACGCTATCAGAGCAAAGCATAATATTGCTATCATTCTCTTTTCTCTCTATTTATCAATGCCGACAATTATTGTCGGCATTGTTTATTTAGCCTGCTCTCTTTATTATAAAAGGACTTTTTTTCATTGAGGCAATGAGTTATGCGCTATTTCCCCAGTGTTTTTATTGGCAATATCACGACGACTGCAAATGGATTTACCAGTGCGATCACCAAAAGGCTGGTGGATGGGCATATTAAACTAACATCACTGGGCTTAGCAGGTGATGAGCAAGCAGAAAAAGGGTTTCATGGTGGGCCTGATCGCGCTTTGTGCCATTATCCTCAAGAACATTATCATTACTGGTCTGAGCAATTTCCTCAACTGGCTGACTTATTTAATGCTCCTGCGTTTGGTGAAAATATTTCGACTACCGGTCTGACAGAAGAGAATGTTTTTATTGGTGATATATATCAATGGGGTGACGCTTTAATTCAAGTGACCCAGCCTCGTTCACCTTGTTATAAGCTAAACACGGTGACTGATATCAGCGATTTTTCACAACTGATGCAAGATAGCGGTTTTTGTGGCTGGTTATATCGCGTGATAAGTCCCGGCGAAGTAGGCTGTCATCATCCTTTGGTTCTACGCTCAAGAAATAGCGATATCTCTGTCAAAGAAGCAATTGCTATTGCTTTTCATATGCCATTTGATGAGGAGTCGTATCGTCGCTTATTAACAGCGGCAGGACTATCTGCTAGTTGGTGTAAAACCATGCAGTTAAGATTGCAAAAACAAACTATTGAAAGTTTTGATAGAAGGCTATTTAAGAAATAGTCAGAAAATAGGCCAGCAGTTATCTGGCCTATAATAACGATTATGGGTGAGCAATAAACCCAATAGCCTCATAAACCTTATCTAAGGTTGTTTGAGCGCGCGCTTTCGCCTTATCGGCACCTTCTTTCATGATTTTATTTAATAGTGCTTCATCATTACGGAAGGTGTTAAAGCGTTCTTGAATATTTGTCAGCATATCTGATACAGCCTCAGCAACCGCGCCTTTTAGATGACCGTACATTTTGCCTTCAAATTCAGCTTCGAGTTCAGGGATAGTTTTACCTGTTACACCCGCTAAAATATCTAATAAGTTAGAGACACCGGCTTTGTTTTCTAGATCATACGCAACGCGAGGTGGCTCTTCTGAGTCTGTAACAGCACGTTTTATTTTTTTCGCCGCCGCTTTGGGATCTTCAAGTAAAGCGATAACATTATTGCGGTTATCATCAGATTTAGACATTTTCTTAGCGGGATCTTGTAATGCCATCACGCGTGCGCCACCTTTTGGAATAAAAGGATCGGGTACGGTGAAAATGTCCCCATAGATGGCATTAAAGCGTTGGGCAATATCACGGCTTAATTCAAGATGTTGTTTTTGGTCAATGCCAACCGGTACTTGGTTGGTTTGATAAAGGAGGATATCGGCTGCCATTAAGACGGGATAATCAAATAATCCTGCATTGATATTTTCAGCATGACGAGCTGATTTATCTTTAAATTGGGTCATACGGCTTAATTCACCAAAGTAGGTGTAGCAGTTTAGCGCCCAGCCTAATTGTGCATGTTGTGGAACATGAGATTGTACAAAGATTGTGCTCTTTTCAGGATCAATGCCACAAGCGAGATAAAGAGCCAGTGTATCTAAGGTTCTTTTTCGCAGTTCGGTAGGATCTTGGCGTACAGTGATGGCATGTTGGTCAACGATACAGTAAATGCAATCGTAGTCATCTTGCATTTGTACCCACTGACGTAGTGCTCCCATATAGTTCCCGATAGTTAACTCACCAGAAGGTTGTGCACCACTGAATACAATAGGCTTTTGAGCCTTTTTTTCTACTGAAGTCGTCATGTTAGTTCTGTTCCACTGTTGTCATTGACGTAATATCAAGGATAGAGAGCAAATCAGCAAAATCGTCGAGTATAAAATCGGGTTTGCTATCTGCAATGGGTTCACCGTAGTTATAACCATAAGTTAACCCCACACAAGGGCACTGTGCTGCTTGTGCGGCGATAATATCGTTACGGGAATCTCCGACAAAAAGAAGCTCTTCTTTTTTAACACCAAACGTGCCCATTGTTAAATATAATGGCGCTGGATGGGGTTTTTTTTGTTTTACATCATCACCACCAAGCACCAATGAGAAGTCGTTGTCTATACCTAATTGCTTTAACAGTGGTTGGATAAAAGGAGTGGGTTTATTCGTCACTATGCCTAAGGAGAGAGAATACGAAGCAAGTTTTTCTAGTGTCTCTTTAACGTGTGGAAATAGATTGCTTCCTGTTTTGACAGAGTTTGCATAGCACTCATCAAAGAGATCACGTACCTCTTTTAATAAAGTATCGGTGACATCTTTAACACCACAATGGTGCAGGGCGCGCTTTAATAGCATATCAACACCATTACCAACCCAAATGGTGACATGGTGTTTATCCACTGTTGGGAAGCCTTTTGCTTTTAGTGCATAGTTTGTGGCTTCTGTTAGCCCAACAGCGCTGTCAGTTAGTGTACCATCAAGATCAAAAGCGATAGCACGAATACCTTTGAGTTTTTTTTCTGTCATTTCGATACCTTATCTAATTCTCGGCGCATATTGTCGATAACCTGTTTATAATCTGGCTGATTGAAAATAGCAGAGCCAGCAACAAACATATCCGCACCTGCTTGAGCAATTTCGGCAATATTATCAACTTTGACACCGCCATCAATTTCTAAACGAATGTCATAGCCACCATCATCAATCATCTTGCGAACTTGACGTAATTTATCGAGTGTCTTTGGTATAAATGATTGACCACCGAAGCCAGGGTTTACTGACATCAGAAGAATAAGATCTAATTTATCCATTACATAATCGAGATAGTTGAGAGGCGTGGCAGGATTAAGGACTAAACCTGCTTTACAGCCACAATCTTTGATTAATTGAATAGTGCGATCAACATGCTCACTGGCTTCGGCATGAAATGAAATATAGGTTGCTCCTGCTTGTGCAAAATCAGGAATAATACGATCAACCGGTTTTACCATTAAGTGGACATCAATAGGTGCTGTGATCCCGTAGTTGCGTAGCGCTTTACAAATTGGTGCACCGAACGTTAAGTTAGGGACATAGTGATTATCCATTACATCAAAATGAACCACATCAGCACCTGCAGCGAGCACTTTCTCCGTATCTTCACCAAGGCGGGCGAAATCTGCAGATAAAATAGAAGGGGCAATCAGAAAATCTTTCATCGCGTTCTCCTGACAACACTCCCATTGTCGGGAAGTGTTAACGATTATTTATATAAGGCTAGTAATTCGTTCACTTTGCTACGACCTAGTGTGTTGCTACTAATTGTTCTTCTGACTTTCACACTATGTAGCTCTTTCGCGTCTACATACCACTCTTTTGTTAACGCAGTTTCATGATTTGATATTAACACGGGTATCTGTCTCTCGTAAGCCAACATTGAGGCAAGTTGAGCTAGATGCTGTTGTTCTTGGAAACTAAAGCTATTTGTATGGTATGAGGTAAAATTTGCCGTCGGTGATAACGGTGCATAAGGTGGATCACAGTATACAACAGAACCTTTGGTGGCATTTGTCATGGTTGATGAATAGCTTTGGCAGACAAATAAGGCTTTTTGCGCTTTTTCTGAAAACCAAATCAATTCGTCTTCTGGAAAATAAGGTTTTTTGTAGCGACCAAAAGGAACATTATATTCTCCTTTGGAGTTGTAACGGCATAATCCATTGTAGCAATGACGGTTTAAGTAGAGAAAAAGTACACTGCGTTGGTATGGATCTGTTGATTGATTAAAGTCTTGTCGTAGTTGATAAAACTCTTCTGCATTATTCATCTGAGGAGTGAATAATAGTTGAGCATCCTTCATAAATTTTTCAGGATACAGTTTTACCGTATTATAGAGATGGATGAGATCGCTATTTATATCGGCAAGAATATATGAATCATATTCTGTATTTAAAAATACAGAGCCAGCACCCATAAAAGGTTCAATTAAACAGTTACCTTGAGGTAGATGACGCTTAATGTCATCTACCAAAGGGTATTTACCACCAGCCCATTTTAGGAATGCGCGTTTTTTTTTCATGCCGTCCAAATTTCTCAATCGTTTCAGAGTCGCCGATTGTACTCTGTTTCAGACAGCATATCAGCGGTGAACATCGTTAACTTATTTTTTTAGATCCTGATGAACATGTTTCATAGGTCTAACCCAAGGTTTTTTAGCTTGCACAGCCGCCGGTAATGAAGCCACGGCCTGTTTTGCTTCGCTTATATTACGATAGTTACCATAGATGAGTACATACCAAGGATTACCATTACGCTGGGTTTTATAAATAGCGTAGTTTCCATTAAGATTTTTTTTAGCGAAAGCTTCTAACGTATCTTGGCGACTCGCACCACTTAACTGCAAAGTATAATTTGTTGCAGGAATGGCTGCTAGGTTATTTGCTGATAAGGCTCCTGATGCAACGGGTTTTGTGGTTGGTTTTGCCACAGGCTTAGTCTGTGTGGTTGCAGGAGGTGTTACCGGCTTGGTTGGTGTAGGTTTGACCTCTGGTTTTTGTGTTGGTGCCGGTTGCGGTTTGGTCACCGGAGTTTGTGGCGTTGTCGGTTGGTTTTGTGTATTTTGCTGTTGTTGATTAACAGCTTGGTTAACACCTGCTTGTTGTTGATTGAGTGAATCAACAATATCTCCTGGGATCTCAACACGTTGACCTTGAGAGTCAATCATTGGGGGGAGATTTTGAGATGGCTGCGTTGTAGGCTGCTGTATTTGTTGACCCGTCAGCTCCTGAGGTGTGGATGTTTGATTGTCTATTGATGTTACCGAAGGCTGAGACAGTTCAATATTCTTTTCTGTTCCTGTTGTTGAGGCCGTTGTTTCTTTATCACTGTCTGGTGATTTCAGCGCAGAGCTTATCGCAATAATTAAAAGAATGAGAACCAGTACCCCAACACCTATCATCATCTGTTGACGGGATACAGAGAAACGAGCATTTTTTAATGGGTTATTACGAGGTCGATTAGTGCGACGTTCGGGTCTATCCGAAGTATCAGGTTTGAGTGAGTTATCGCCACTCTTAATTTCATTTTCAGGTTTGAACTCGTCCATTATGCCCTCCGTCAGAGCGTCAAAAAGCGAAAGTTAGCCATTACCTCTAGTATAAGGATGAAACGCTTTTTCTGAAACGTCACATTTGAGATTATTAACCAGAATTTTCCTTAAATAGACTTTCCAGTTTATCTCTCGTTAGGTGATGGTATGCTTAATTTACATTAATGCATGATGTTATCGCTTTATACACTTGTTCGCGAGAGATATCCGCACGTAGTTCTGATTGACCGATACCTTTTGGTAATACAAGGTGCAATTTACCCGCGGAAACTTTTTTATCTCGCATCATATGAGGTAAATAGTCTTCAGGTTGCATCTCATCAGGACCATTGACGGGAAGATTTGCTTTTTTAAGTAATTGGATCACTCGCTGAGTTTCTGCCTGAGTAAATTGACCCAAATCTTGTGCGGTTTTAGCCGCCATAACCATACCCGCAGCGACAGCTTCACCATGTAGCCACACACCATATCCCATATGTGCTTCAATTGCGTGACCATAAGTATGACCTAAATTAAGTAAAGCTCGTAGACCACTCGTCTCTTTTTCGTCTGCTGCGACTACTTGTGCCTTAAGTTCACAGCAACGGCGAATACAGTAAGCCATGGCTTTAGGTTCAAGCGCTATCAGTTTATCAATATTGTTTTCAAGCCAGATAAAGAAGTCTTTATCTAAAATAATGCCATATTTAATCACCTCCGCTAAGCCTGATGACAACTCACGAGGAGGAAGCGTTGCAAGACAATCGAGATCGATAACAACAGATGCAGGCTGATAGAAAGCACCAATCATATTCTTACCCAGTGGATGGTTAACTGCTGTTTTTCCACCGACAGAAGAATCGACCTGTGATAATAACGTAGTAGGAACTTGAATAAAACGTACACCACGTTGATAACTTGCAGCCGCAAAGCCTGTTAAGTCACCAATAACACCACCCCCTAGTGCAAGCAGTGTTGTATCTCGATTGTGATTTTTTTCTAATAATGCAGTAAAGACATCATTCATTACCGTCAGGGATTTATACTGTTCCCCATCAGGTAAAATCACGCTATCAACCAAAACACCTTGTTGTTCTAAGGTGTTTGTTACCTTGTCTAGATAGAGCGGCGCAAGTGTCACATTTGTGACAATCATCACTTGTTGCCCTTTTTTTAAAGGTAAAAAGGTTTCAGGCTGGTGAAAAAGGCCAGAAGCAATGGTAATGGGATAGCTTCTTTCACCTAAAGTCACAGTGATTTTTTCCATAGCAACGGCCTTCTTCAAGTAGTCTTTACTTTCATCTCATCTAAAGAATTTATTAGTTTTTCTCTAATAATTCAATAATTTGATTTGCAACGATTTTTGCACTCTGATCATCAGTATGAATGGTGATATCAGCAATCTCTTCGTAAAGAGGATTACGTTCTTCTGCGAGGGTTTCCAGTACATCACGTACGGGTTCAACGCCTTGCAATAAAGGACGTTTTTTATCTCGCTGAGTACGAGCAAGTTGTTTTTCAATGTTGGTTTCTAAATAAACAACAACACCGCGTGCTGATAGTCGGTTACGGGTTTCTCTTGATTTCACCGAACCACCACCTGTTGCTAGTACAATGCCTTGCTTTTCAGTAAGTTCGTTGATTATTTTTTCTTCACGTTGACGGAAGCCTTCTTCGCCTTCTACATCAAATACCCAACCTACATCTGCACCTGTACGTCGCTCAATTTCCTGATCGGAATCATAAAATTCCATACTAAGTTGTTGAGCTAACTGACGACCAATAGTGCTTTTGCCGGCACCCATAGGCCCAACCAGAAAGATATTACGTTTCTCTGCCATGTTTTTGGTATTACTAAGATATTCGTTAATGATAACCCGCCCCGCCAAATTCATTCAGCGACGGGACCTAAACTGAAATTTATGAGTGTTTATTTCATTCACGCCTGATAACGTGTGTATCTACTCTCATATTAAAACTGAGTTTTTTCAGTAGAACGCTATTAAATAACCACGTGTTGTCGCAAGCGACAACACAGGATAAAAATCCCTTTGCCTACAGTACATAACAAGATATGACCTATAAAAATTATATTATCTTTGTTGGCAATGCGGAGATTCTAACACAATTTAGCCGGAAAACCGCATCTGATCACTTTGTCTTTTCTGTCATCAGTTGATCAATATTACATATAAAAAGCCCTACCTCCAAGAAAGAGGAAGTGCATAAAATGTATCCGTATTATCGTTGTGATGTTTCAGGCCCACTCAATTAGCTAACCCTTGTAAGCTAAATCGTCCTCAGCGTCAAATCTATAAATAGAGATTATAAGAAAAAACAATGAATAACTTACAGTTTTATCTTGGCAGAAATAAGGTAATTGTTTGTATTATAATAAAAAAACAAATCACACTAAGAAAATTAGATTAATTTGGGTGTAATAAAAATAACCAATTCATGACGACTATGTTGGTCACGCTTATGGCTAAAAAGTATCCCTAGTAATGGCAGTGAAGATAAAAAAGGAATTTTTGCTGCATGCTGTTGCTGCTTTTGTTGAAATATTCCTCCTAACATCAGAGTCTCACCATCATGAATAGTAACTTCTGTCATTATTTCTTGTTTATCTATTGAAAGGTGTTCACTACCTCCTTGTACTAAGGCAATACCTGGTGTGTTTTGACTAATTTTTAATAGCAATCTAATTTTATTGCTTCTTTGAATGATCGGCGTTACCTCCATCCCCAAAACAGCCTCTTTAAATTCAACTCGGATGGTGTCGTTATCTCTGCTGACATAGGGAATTTCGGTTCCTTGCTTGATAGATGCCGTTTTTTCATGTGCGGCCGTTAATCGAGGACTGGCAATGATGGCGAGTTGTTTCTCTTGTTCTAAGGCGCTTAGTTCTAATTCTAAAAGACGACTATTAATTCTGGCGATATTAAAGGCTATGTAATGTAAGGGGTTTTTTGTTTTTTGATGCAGTGCCAATGCGGCAAGAGAAGGTGCTGTGAGCTGTGCTGATGCTATGTTATGGGGTGTTGTAGTATTGTTTGATGTACCTTCTAAATTTGTCGATTTCATATTGAGTAATCCCCACTGCGTTCCTAACTCATTTAACGCATCCTGACTGCTACTGATGATATGTGCGGTAATATGCACCTGTTGCTGTGGTGTTTCTTTAATTTTTAACCAATCAGAAATTTCAGTATGTGCTTTTTCTGTATCAATAATGGATAAGCTATTTGAATCTTTATCTATGGCTATTCGTCCATGATCACTGAGTAATGAAATTCCATAGTTCGTTAACTGCTGTGCCACGGTGGTTACATCAGCATACTGTAGTGGGTAGATACGATGATGTAATGTGCTGTTTTGGTGTTGAAGAGTTTCACTATTATCTGTTTTATCAATGAAATGGTGAGTGTTATTACTATCAATAGGTTGTTCTGGATAAAAAGGATCTCTGGATTGAGCAAAACCAGCAAAGCACAAGATAGATAGTAGTAACAGCAAATAAAAAAAGACGCTTTTCATAATATTTCACTCTGATTTCAAAGGCGCTAGAACATTTGGTGTCGTTATGTCGACTAAATTCAATTCAACTGAGAGTAAATCAGGGGGGATAGGCGAAATGAGCAGTGCAGAAAGAGCGCAACCTGCTTGATGTAGATGCGCTAATAACGTTAGTAATTGTGAGTAAGAGAGTGAAAAACGTAGCTTAAAACTATTATCGACACTATGTTGCCAACTATGAGGTATCAAGTGATGGTTATCGATTATCTGTTGTAAACGCTGATAGGCTGAGCCTGTTTGTGGTGGAAGTTTATAGTCATGTTGTAACGCTTTTAATAAGGCTATAGCAGGAGACGAATGCAATATCGACTGCAGTTGTTGTATCTGCGTTTGGTGTTGGCTAATAAGCTGTTGTTGCGCGGTTATGTCCTGCTGATAGCCCGAAAAGCTGAATAGATAACATAACAAACTCACTATTATAGAAGGGGCTAAACTTAAGAGTGCCTTTTGCCAAAAAGGTAAAAGGGCGAAATAAATTACCCAATTAGTCTTTATTTTCATTGTTATCGACATCCTGTTCGCTATGTCTATGTTGAGATACTTGATATTGCCAACTCTGCCACTTACCAGAAAACCTTATTTCGCTGTAACGGGGATCTTGTTTGCTCTGTTGAAAAGAGGAGAGTGTTAATGATGTCAGGTTGGGGTGTTGGTTAACTTTAGATATAAAAGTAAGTGCCTGCTCACAAGGAAGCCGCACCTGAAGCGAAAATGTTGCATCATTTTCAGAAAACTGCGCGATATAACCTTCCGTAGGGAGCAGTGTTTCTAGTGCTTGAAAGAAAGCGAGGTAATTTAAATAGTGAAGCCAATGTTGATAATAATGCCAATAACGCTGTTGATATAAGCGGGTGACTTTCTGTTCATGTTGGTCATTGTGATATTGCTTTTGTAGTGAGTACTCACGTTTTTGATATTGTGATTGTAAAAGTGAGAGTGTTTTTACTTGTTGTACTAAATAATAAGCGTAGTAACCGCAAGCACTGAATGTAATAACAACGAGTATCATGCTCCAATAAAGCCACCGTTGTGCTTGATGTCGATATAAGGCTTGACGCCAAGGAAGAAAATTTATTTGATACATGCTGTCTCCCAAGGACGCAAAGCTAAACCAATGGCAATTAGAGGTAGCGTCTTTTTGGGCGGTATAGACATAAATAGCCGCTCTTTTTGGGTTGGCCAAATAGGCATTTGTTGGCGAAAGTATTCTGCATTGTCACCTGAGAAGTAACATTGCTCCTGTGGCCAATGATGCTTGATGAGTAATTGCTGTAATTGTTTTTCTTGCTCTTGGTGGTCTTGATAAGAAAGAGTACCGTAATGGGGCATCTCTTTATCTGCACAAACCCAAAGCAATTGATTATTTTGACAAAAAATTAATATGTTGTGAGGCGATATGTTGAGATGTGTGGCAACATAACGCAACGCACAAGCTGGAATATCAATCGCAGTGATGGTTAAGTTTATTTTGGCGAATAAGGCAATATAAGTCTCTATCAGTGTCTTGTTATGTAAATGGATGGCGAGATGTTGGTTATGTTGCCGATAATCGAATTGTACCGCTTGTTTGGTGACTTGTTGATGAGATGTGGCTCGGAGTTGTGCTAATCGATAATAGGCTGCTGGTGTCAGGGAAATCAGGTTAGATAAGGCAATGGTATGATAACTTGCCACTGTATCGGGTAATGCCAGTGCAATACGGTTGATTGGCGGTAGAGATTGTTGCCATCGTTTTAAGATAGTTCTTAAATTTATATCATCTATATTATCATTAAGAGGTAAAGGGAATTGCCAAAATGCATTGATCTTCCATTGCTTATTCTGCTGAAATACTAAAACGGCATTGATATGATTGATATTAATTTCAATACCAATCTGATAATTATCTGTTTTCATAAATGATATCCATATCTATTGAATGTGTAATAGCCTATTTTCCAAGAGGCGTTACCTTTATACTACGCACTGTTTGTTTATAAACTGCCCAATTCACATTACATGGGAAATTTAAGGTGAAGTTCTTAAAATATTTTTTCATCTTCGTTTTTGCTTGCATAATTTTGGGAGCAGCCTCGATATATGGCATGTATAAATATGTCGAGCCTCAACTACCCGATGTCGCGACATTAAAAGATGTTCGTTTACAAACTCCTATGCAGGTCTTTAGCGCAGACGGAGAGTTAATGGCGCAATATGGCGAAAAACGTCGTTTGCCTCTTACCTTGCAGGAGATGCCTCCGCAATTAATTAATGCCTTTATTGCCACTGAAGATACGCGTTTTCGTGAACATCATGGTATTGACCCTATTGGCATCTCTCGTGCTGTTGTTGTTGCGTTAACATCGGGGCAAGCATCGCAAGGTGCCAGTACCATCACGCAACAATTAGCGCGTAATTTCTTCTTAACACCTGAGAAGAAATTAATGCGTAAAATCAAAGAAGCCTTTTTGGCTATCCGTATTGAGAAAGAGCTTACAAAAGATGAGATCTTGGCACTTTATCTCAATAAAATTTATCTAGGAAATCGCGCTTATGGTGTGGGTGCTGCTGCATATGTTTACTTTGGTAAAAGTGTGCATGATCTTAGCTTAAGTGAGATGGCTGTTATTGCAGGTTTACCTAAAGCCCCTTCGACACTAAACCCACTTTATTCGTATGATCGTGCCTTAAAACGCCGTAATTTAGTGTTACAACGCATGTTGGAAGAGAACTATATTACCCGCGAAGAGTATGACAGTGCTAAAGCTGAGCCTATTGTGGCTAAATATCACGCCCCACAAATTGATTTTTCAGCGCCTTATTTGACTGAAATGGTCAGAATGGAGATGTATCAGCGCTATGGCGAAAATGCCTATACGGATGGTTATAAAATTTACACTACAGTTATCCGCAAAGATCAATTAGCCGCTGAACAAGCGCTACGTAATAATGTTATTGATTATGATATGCGCCATGGCTATCGCGGTGCTCAAGAGGTGCTGTGGCATGCAGGGCAAACTCCTTGGGATGATAAAGCCATTAACGATAAGCTAAAGGGTATACAGACTTATGGCCCATTAATCCCCGCAGTGGTGTTATCCGCTGATGCTAAAGAAGCTCAGGTGGTATTAAAAAATGGCGATAAAATAACACTCGATTTAAAAGCGGTTCGTTGGGCGCGTAAATTTATTTCTGATACGGCTCAAGGGGCCACGCCGAGCAAAGTTGATGCTGTTGTACATGCTGGTGAGCAAATTTGGGTACGACAAAATAGTGAAAATGATTGGTTATTAGCACAGCTTCCTGAGGTTAATGCAGCTTTTGTCGCATTAGATCCACTTAATGGCGGTATTATTGCGCTGGTGGGAGGTTTTGATTTTGAATTGAGTAAGTTTAATCGCGTATCTCAATCGTTACGTCAAGTTGGTTCAAATATCAAACCTTTCTTATATGCGGCAGCATTAGATAAAGGGTTAACATTATCGACATTACTAAATGACTTACCTATTAGTCGTTGGGATGCAGGAGCTGGAACTGATTGGCGCCCTAAAAACTCACCACCTACTTATGCAGGGCCTATTCGTTTACGTCAAGGTTTAGGTCAATCTAAAAACGTAGTTATGGTGCGCGCTATGCGGGCGATGGGGGTTGATTACGCTGCAGATTATCTATTGCGTTTTGGTTTTCCTAATCAAAATATAGATAGAACAGAGTCATTAGCTTTAGGCTCACCTTCATTTACACCAATGCAAATGGCTCGAGGTTTTGCGGTAATGGCAAATGGTGGGTATCTCATTGAGCCATATTTTATTCAGCGTATTGAAAATGCTGATGGTGAAGTGATCTTTACTGCTGAGCCGAAAGTCGCTTGTCCTGAATGTACCGATATCCCCGTGATTTATGGTGATACTACGCGCTCTATTGCATTATCTGATGATTATATGGAAAACGTCGCACAATCTCAGCAAGCGCAACCGGCAGAAACGGCGCCTGATATTGAGTTAGAGCAAGCTCCTCTTGCTGAAACAGTCAAAGAAAGCCCATATGCTCCTCATGTGATAAGTACGCCACTGGCGTTTCTAATGCATGATGCGTTAAGAACCAATCTCGTTGGTGAGCCGGGATGGTCTGGTACAGGATGGCGTGCATTGCGAGATTTAAAACGTCAAGATATCGGTGGTAAGACAGGAACGACCAATAGCTCTAAAGATGCTTGGTTTTCTGGATATGGTGCTAATATTGTGGCGACTGCATGGATTGGTTTTGATGATAGTAGTCGCAATTTAGGGCGAACTGCCGCAACGGGTGGTGAAGCGGGTGCCAAAACGGCACAACCTATTTGGAACGACTTTATGAAAGTTGCTTTAGAAGGTGTTCCGGTACAAATGATGCCGATGCCAAAAGGCGTTGTTGCTGTTCAAATCGATCGCAATACCGGTAAGTTGGCGGGAGATGGACCATCAATGAAAGAGTATTTTATTGAAGGCACTCAGCCAACAGAAAAAGCAAAAAGTGAAGTGGGTACACGGATCTTTGAGGATAATGGCGAATCTAACGAGCTATTTTGATTAATATAATAAACAAAAAGTTAGATTAAATAGCGATCTAACGAATAACTAAAGCGGGATAACAGATTGTTTTTCCCGCTTTTTGTTATCTAATAAATAGATATAGATACATCTCATCTTCCAACATGAAAATATTTCATGTTTTGTGTGTAAATCTATTTTGATCTCTCCACTCTTTCCCGTTATAAATAACTATCTAAACGTCTAGATGTCTAAATACATGTTGGTATATAGTATAAGTAGTCCCCTTGATAGCATAATAAAAACATTAAACTTAATAATAACAATAAGTTATAAATAATAAGAGTGACATGGTCGATTATTGGAGAGAAGATGAGAAAATTATTATTAGTGGTGCTTTTGGCCTGTACTTCATTGGTTTTAACCGCTTGCTCACCAGATGAAGGTGACAAACCGTTAAAAGTGGCAATTAATACAGGACCAGATCAGCAAATTTGGGATGAAGTTGTTAAGCTGGCAAAAGAAAAGCAGGGATTAGATATCAAGGTGATCACCTTTAATGACTACGTGTTACCTAATGAAGCTTTGCGTAATAATGATGTTGATGTGAATGCGTTCCAAACCGTACCTTACTACGAAGCTCAAAGCAAAGAGCGTGGTTATCAATTTGAAATCATAGGTAAAACCTTTATTTTTCCTATTGCAGCTTATTCAAATAAAATCAAAACCATAGAGGCGCTTCCTGATGGTGCTACCGTCGCTATTTCTAATGAAGCAACCACCCTAGGTCGTAGTTTATTATTACTGCAGGCTCAAGGATTGATTAAATTAAAAGATGGGGTGGGGTATTTACCAACGACACTTGATATTATTGAAAACCCTAAGAAACTTAAATTTGCAGAAATTGATACACCACAACTAACTCGTACGTTAAGTGATCCTAATATTTACCTTTCCATCATCAATAATAACTTCTCTTCACAAGTGGGATTATTAGCCAAACGAGATGGTTTATTTATGGAAAATACCGATTCTCCTTATGTTAATTTGATTGTTGCCAGAGCCATAGACAAAGATAACGAACGATTAAAAAAACTCGTCGCGGTTTTCCAAAGTGATGAAATTTTGCAAAAAGCGCAAGAAGTTTATAAAGGTGATGCGGTGAAAGCGTGGTAACGCGCTATTTTCTAATAAAAAGAGATGATAGATATCAAGGCCTCCCTATTTGGTGGCCTTAATTTTATCTGGATATCGCGAGCCAATTATTATTTTGGACAAACTTGTTGCAAATAACGTTGTGCTAAAAAGAGTGCACTGACATTACGAGCTTCGGTAAAGTCGGGATGATCTAATAAGTCCATCATCTTGGCGATAGGCCAACGTATTTGAACTAACGGCTCAGGCTCATCGCCTTCTAATTGTTCAGGATAGAGATCTTGAGCAATAACAATGTTCATTTTGCTGGAAAAATAGGAGGGCGCCATAGACAGTTTAGCTATCTCGGTTAAAGAGCCGGCACCGTAGCCAATTTCTTCTTTTAATTCACGATTGGCCGCTTGTAATGGGGTTTCACCCGCATCAATAGCCCCTTTGGGAAAGCCAAAGTCATAATTTTCGATGCCAACAGCATATTCACGAATAAGGATCAGGTCATCATTGATGATAGGGACTATCATTACCGCTTCCCGGTTAGCGGGTTTCATTCGTTCATAAATACGTTTTTCGCCGTTGCTAAATTCCAGATTAACGGATTGGATCTGAAATAACCGAGAACGGGCAATGTTATCAATATTGAGTATATTCGGTTTTTTTAGTTCTTTCATAACAGCCCCTGATAGGAATAGAGATTAACCTGAATTTAACACATTAATGATAAAATAAATCCAACAATTAGATTTAGCTTTTTAGTGAAAATTGAGTACACTCCGCTACTAAACCCAGTTATTGATTGATTTTTTGGGAGTATTATTATTTATTGATGCGCTATTTTATCTGAAAATGGCATGGTTGGCGGATATAAAATTGATAATATATATAAATTATAACGCAACAACACAAATATAATTCATTGTATTTTAATAAAAAAATAGAACTAAAGAATAGGAATTGCCTTATGTTAGGTGGCATTTCAAATTTGTTATTGTTACTAAGCAACACCAGCATGAGTATGGGGAAAAAATGAGATTATCAGTCATTATATTGGCTATCTTCATGATTAGCCTATTTATAATGGCCGCCTTTCTATTCTTTAAAAGAAGGCGGCTTGATGGCTCATATCATCTTCCATCCCTCGCCAAACCGACTTACCGTAAACTAACACAAGATGATTATGGGGTAATTAGTGACTATTTGTCCTATTTTGGCACCTCTAAGTTTTCTTCTGGGTATTCGTTACAAAACTTTCCTGAAATACCCACTAAAGGTGAAGTCGTTACGACACTGCGTAATATTGTTAACCGGTTTGCGGGATCATCAGAGGGGCTCAATCATTGGCGCTATTACATTGATGCGGTAGAGATCCATATTCCTCCATTACTGGTGCCTTATCTGCAACAAGAAAATGTCCTCGATGTCGTTTGTACTCCTTCTATCCCCATTGTCATTGGTGTGAATGGCCATTTTCTTAAAGATGAAAAATCACATTTTTCTGCGTTAAGTTTAAAACAACTTTCTGAACCCATACTGTCAAATGGCACTTCCACTATCCAGAAAAATGAAGGTGATGCGGCGCATTTATTACATATTCGCCAAGAAACCAACGAAGAGTATCGGTTACATCATTCTTCAGGTTTTTGGAATGGCTCGTTAATTTGCTTAGGGTTAATCTTATGGTTAACGGCATTAATGATGCCACAAGTCTTTCTCCCTTGGATAATGGCTGCAGGAGGGACTTTTCTTGTTTTAGGCTTGTTTCTTATTTATCGACCCATCATCAAATCACGAAAACAAGAAGTACACTGTTTTAAAGGGCGTTTAAAACGCTGGGGACTGTTTGGTAATTTTGATCATGGGCAGGTAAAAAATATTTCGTTGGGGGGAATTGATTTAGTTTATCCTCCACATTGGGAACCTTATATTCAAAATGATATTGATAAGGTGACCTATTTAGAAATGTATCCTAATCATCATGTTATCAAGCAAGGGCCTTATTTATCATTGCATGATGAAGAAAAAAACTATCCGTATAAGCGTTACATTAAAAATATTATCTTTGTTGTTTGTAGCCTATTTATTATAGGTATGCTGTATCTCTATCAACCGTTATCATTATCAATGAAGTTAACTTTTTCATGGATAAAAGAGAGTGAACCTCATTTAGTGACTAACTTTACGGAGTTAGAAACGGCCAAGCTGCATGTAGGGGATATTATTCAGGCCAAAGGTGTCGGAATGTGTTATATGCCTCCAAACCTTTCCAGTAAGAATAATAAAACAATATTTGCACCTTTTGATTGTTCGGGCATTTATTGGAACAACAGCAACCCAATGCCAATGCCTGAGTCTAGTACGATTGAAAAAGCGGCAGCATTATTATATTTGGTTGAAGAGCAGCTACACCCCGTTTCTAACAACCGTGTAAACCCAAGCTTAGGTCAAGCTATTACTAAATCTGGCATGAATCTTTTGGATAATTTTGATGGCATTATCTTGAAAACACAAGATTTATGCCCGAGAGAAAATGAATGTATTCGGCTTAAAATGGCCTTGGTAAACCTAAGTAATGTCAATGATTGGCCATCATTAGTTCAACGTGCAGAAAGTGGCAAATTAACAGGAACCAATGTTTTATTACGTGCTGTTAGTGCTGAGGCCTTGGAAAAGCTCGTTGACACCACCACATCATCTTTTATCTACCGAGAAATAGATAAGGCCGCAATACTGTTAAATAGTCCACCACCGGGTGGTGTGCTTTTAATCAGTGATGAAAGAAAACAGCTCGTTGATTATGCTTCAAATACCAATTCTGTATTTGAACCTACACCATTAGAGCAATGGCGAGAATTACAGCGATTATCTGATATTTTATTACACACACCTTTTAATACTGGAGGTGTAATAACGGGGATGGTAATTGATGCGAATGGCACGTTACAAATCTTTTTGCATAGCATGCCTGACTCAATGACCCTGTTATATTATATCGGTAATACGTTATTATTATTCTTCGCTATTGGATTTTTGATCCTGAATTTATTTTTTATCATCCGGCGCCGGCGACAAAATAATCAACGCATGCATAAAATCAGTCAATATTACGAGCACTGTTTTTATCGCCCTCCTCAGTAAGTTCCTTGTTGTGGAAGGCAATGTGTTTACTCTATCGCCTTCATGAAGAAGTTGAAGTTAAGGAGAGAAAGGGATGAGTCAACCATCGCAAGAAAGCGCTGTCCGTTTAGATAAATGGCTTTGGGCTGCACGTTTTTATAAAACGCGTGCCATTGCTCGCACTATGATTGAAGGGGGTAAAGTCCATTACAATGGTGTGCGAGGCAAGCCAAGTAAAAATGTTGAAGTTGGGGCTGAAATACGCTTACGACAAGGTAATGATGAACGGACAGTTACAGTCTTAATGGTGAGTGCACAGCGCCTAGGGGCGGCCCAAGCACAATTGCTCTATTGTGAAACACCAGAGAGTATTGCCAAGAGAGAAAAAATCGCTCTAGCAAGAAAAATGAATGCGTTAACGATGCCTCATCCCGAACGTCGACCTGATAAAAAGGAAAGACGCACCTTACTTCGCTTGAAACAGACAAATTTACCAGGATCGGATTAAACCGCTCCCCAGCAATGAGAGAAGATTATGTCTAAAAAAGACGCTTTATCACGCTTTTTATTTGAAAAAAGCGCGGTACGTGGTGAATTAGTTACCGTAACGGAAACCTATCAATCAATACTTGAAAATCATCATTATCCTGAGCCAGTTCAACATCTGTTAGGTGATTTATTGGTCGCGACAAGTTTGTTAACAGCTACGCTGAAATTTGATGGTGATATTACCGTTCAATTACAAGGTGATGGCCCAGTACGATTAGTGGTTATTAACGGCAATAATGAACAACAGATGCGCGGTGTTGCACGTTTTAGTGATGATGTTAAAGCCGGTAGCAGCTTAAAAGAGATGATGGGCAATGGCTTTATGGTTATTACCATCACACCTAAAAAAGGTGAGCGTTACCAAGGTATTGTAGCGTTGGATGGTGAAACGATAGAAGCTTGTATTGATAACTACTTTAATCAATCAGAGCAGTTACCTACCCGTGTCTTTATCCGCACAGGTCTGCAAGATGGAAAAGCGGCGGGTGCAGGTATGTTATTACAAGCCTTACCTGCGAGTGCAGAACATAGTGCTGATGAGACAGCAGAACACTTTGAGCTATTAACACAACTTACGCACACCATTAAAGCTCAAGAGCTGTTTACACTTGATACTAAAGAGATTTTACATCGCTTATATCATGAAGAAGATGTGACATTATATGATCCACAACCGATAGCGTTCCATTGCACGTGCTCTCGTAAACGTTGTGAAGATACATTAGTAACATTATCTAAAGAAGATGTAGCTCATCTGTTACAAGAACAAGGTAAAATTGATATGGAGTGTGAATATTGCGGTGCTCATTATATCTTCACTGAAGAAGATATTAATAATATCAATAAATTATCTAGCTCTAATTTGCACTGATTCGATTTAGCAACGTAAATCACCCTAAAGGACGCTATTTTGCGTCCTTTTTTATTCAACAATTTTTCTGTAGATTTGTGCATTAGTTCTCGTTATTAACATAAAAAAAATATAAATTTTCAAAATATTGATAACAATCACTGTTAATTAGTTGTAACACCTTAATAATGCTCATAGAAAAGCCTATTTATCAGGAGCAAAACTATGAACGTTAAAGGTCTTACCCCTAAGGATCTCGAGCAGTACGGTATTCATGACATTAGTGAAGTCATTTATAACCCTAGCTATGACTTATTATTTGAAGAAGAAACTAAGCCAGGATTAACAGGTTATGAGAAAGGCACATTAACCTCGTTAGGCGCTATTGCTGTTGATACGGGGATTTTTACTGGACGTTCTCCGAAAGATAAATACATTGTTCGTGATGATGTTACTCGTGATACTGTGTGGTGGGCTGATCAGGGCAAAGGTAAAAATGATAATAAACCACTCTCACCGCAAGTATGGGCTGATTTAAAATCATTAGTTACTGAGCAGCTATCAGGCAAACGTTTGTTTGTCGTTGATGCCTTTTGTGGTGCTAATGCAGATACGCGATTAAAAGTGCGTTTTATCACCGAAGTGGCTTGGCAGGCGCATTTTGTTAAGAATATGTTTATTCGCCCTACGCAAGAAGAGTTAGAAAATTTTACACCTGATTTTATTGTGATGAACGGTGCTAAATGTACCAATCCAAATTGGAAAGCGCAGGGATTAAACTCTGAAAATTTCGTTGCTTTCAACTTAACTGAACGCATTCAGTTAATTGGTGGTACTTGGTATGGCGGAGAGATGAAAAAAGGTATGTTCTCTATGATGAACTACTTCCTGCCATTAAAAGGTATTGCTTCTATGCACTGTTCGGCAAACGTTGGCGAAAGTGGTGATGTAGCCATTTTCTTTGGTTTGTCAGGGACAGGTAAAACGACATTATCAACAGATCCTAAGCGTAAACTGATTGGTGATGATGAACATGGCTGGGATGATGATGGTGTATTCAACTTTGAAGGAGGTTGTTACGCTAAAACTATCCATCTATCAAAAGAAGCTGAGCCAGATATTTACGGTGCCATTAAACGTGATGCCTTATTAGAAAATGTCGTGGTATTAGCAGATGGTAGTGTTGATTTTGATGACGGCTCAAAAACAGAAAATACCCGTGTATCTTATCCAATCTATCATATTGATAATATTGTCAAACCGGTATCGAAAGCGGGTCATGCTAAAAAAGTCATTTTCTTAACCGCTGATGCCTTTGGGGTGTTACCTCCGGTTGCTCGTTTAACACCCGAGCAAACTCAATATCACTTCTTATCAGGCTTTACTGCGAAACTTGCTGGAACAGAGCGTGGTGTGACAGAGCCAACACCGACGTTCTCTGCGTGTTTTGGGGCAGCATTTTTATCACTCCATCCAACACAATATGCTCAAGTGTTAGTAAAACGTATGCAGGCTTGTGGAGCACAAGCTTACTTAGTGAATACGGGCTGGAATGGTACGGGCAAACGTATTTCAATTAAAGATACTCGAGCGATAATTGATGCCATTTTAAATGGTGATATTGATAAAGCGGAGACTCAAACTCTGCCTGTATTTAATTTGGCGATCCCAACAGCGCTTCCTGGCGTTAATAGCGAAATTTTAGATCCTCGAGACACCTATGCGGATAAAGCACAATGGGATGTTAAAGCGGACGATCTTGCTGATCGCTTTGTGAAAAACTTTGATAAATATACTGATACGCCAGTAGGACAAGCGTTAACAAAAGTGGGCCCTAAACGCTAGTTACTGGTTTTATTGATAAAAAATTCCCTGAGATGAAAGACATCTCAGGGAGTTAACAAGAAAACAAAGTGAAATAAATTGTTTGAGAAAAAGTGGCTTTAGGTTGGTAGCCCAACTATGCTGTTACAGGAGGTAAGTCAAACAGCAAGACTTCACTGTCTTCATCACCAACGAAATAGATAATATCTTCATTCGCGATGGCGATGCCATCACTGGTGGTCGCAATAATGTCATTAATTGCTATCTTTCCTTTAACGACTTGCAACCAAACATTTCTTCCTGCTTCTGGCTGATATTGTGCCTCTTCTCCTTTTTTTAGGTTCCAACGCCACAGCGTCATATCTTGGAACACTTTTAACGAGCCATCACGTGCATCTGGTGACAAAATAAGCTGTTTACTCTCTGTGGTATTAAAACGACGTTGATCGTAACGTGGTGTAATACCGGTGGTATCAGGCATGATCCAAATTTGATAAAAATGCAGGCCTTTATCACTATTTGGGTTGTACTCGGAATGAGTGATACCTGTACCTGCGCTCATTATTTGAAATTCACCGGCGGGTACATTTTCTTTATTACCCATACTATCTTTATGCTCAATATTACCTTCAAGCACATAGGTTAAAATTTCCATATCTTTATGAGGATGGGTACCAAAACCCTCACCGGGCATCACTCTATCTTCATTAATGACGCGTAAGGCGGAAAATCCCATAAAGTTAGAATCGTAATAGCTTGCGAAAGAGAAGGTATGCCAGCTATCTAGCCAACCATGATTAGCGTGGCCTCTTTCATTTGCTTTGCGTAAATAAATCATAATGTGTTTCCTTCTCTGAAGTTGTTGAACACAGTTTACGCAATTAAGCTAAGTAAAAAAGCGGAGGAATTTAATCTGAGGATCCAAATAATTTGAATAAGAAAAAATAAAACAATCGAACAAACGCTAGAAAAGAAAAAGCCAGCACCCGGCTGGCTAAAGTAAAACACTGGAAGCAATGTGAGCAATGTCGTTCTTTCATATGACCCTGAAGGTGGTGCATCTGAAAGTGATTTAATGATAATAGTTCTCACTATCATTTGTAAAGTGTTTTTTTTAATCAAAACAGAAAAAAATAATGCCAATTTTGTTAACTCACTGATTAACGAGTTATTTTATTTTGTTTTTAAAAAAATCATTATAACCAATAAGTTAGCCTATACTTTGTGTGGTTATTTATAAAAATAACGCGCCTACTTAGTCATGTGTCGAGAGATCAATGCTTGGGCACAGGCATAAGCAGAGCTCCATGCCCATTGGAAGTTATATCCTCCTAACCAACCTGTGACATCAACCACTTCACCAATAAAATAGAGACCTGTTATCTTTGTTGCTTCCATCGTTTTAGAGGAGAGATTACGGGTATCAACACCACCTAGGGTGACTTCTGCAGTGCGATAACCTTCTGTGCCATTAGGTAAAACAAGCCATGCTTGTAGCAACGTCGTTATTTGTGTAATACGTTCATTGCTAAGTTGAGCCAGTGAGGTATCAGGCAGTTGATTATTTTCAATCATTATCTCTATAAAACGCTTCGGTAGTAGGCGAGAAAGTGTATTTTTTAATAATTGATTTGGCTGTGCTTGTCGTTTTTCTTGTAAATAGCCTTCCAAATCCGTGTCAGGAAGTAAGTTAATGCTCACATTCTCTCCCGCATGCCAATAACTAGAGATTTGTAAAATAGCAGGACCGGAAAGCCCACGATGAGTAAAAAGAATATTCTCTTTAAATTGGGTGCCATTTTCAGCGGTGACAATAGCAGGGATCGCCACACCAGAGAGCGGGCTGAGTTGTTCAAGTTGTGGCTTGTGTAATGTAAAAGGGACTAAGCCTGCACGAGTGGGCAATACATTAAGGCCAAATTGTTGCGCAATTTTATAGCCAAAAGGGGTGGCACCTAAACCGGGCATTGAAAGTCCTCCGCTGGCAATCACTACAGAGGAGGCGGTTATTGTTTTCCCTCCTACCAAAAGAGTAAAGCCTTCGGCGGTTTTCTCTATTTGAGTCACCTCACTACGTAAGCGAATACTTACTTTTCCTTCATGGCACTCTGCGAGTAATAAATCAACAATTTGCTGGGCAGAATCATCACAAAATAATTGCCCTAACGTCTTTTCGTGGTAAGCAATATGGTGCTTTTGTACTAACTCGATAAAATCCCATTGTGTATAGCGAGCAAGTGCTGACTTACAAAAATGAGGATTATCGGATAAGTAAGCTGATGGCTCGATATACATATTGGTAAAATTGCAACGTCCACCACCAGACATTAAAATTTTTCTGCCGGCTTTTTTGCCATTATCTAAAACTAAAACAGATAATCCCGCTTGTCCTGCTAAAGAGGCACAAAAAAGTCCAGCGGCCCCTGCACCTATAATAACTGTATCGAATGATCCCACAATGATGTCTCGTTCTTGGTTGTCTCTGACTACTTAATCAGTGATCTTCGTGTAAAATCAGAGTATTTTGTAAAATTATATGGAGAAATCTGTATTTTTCACCTAAATTCGTATTTGCAAGCAAAAAATTTATCAGAAATTTACTTTTTTTTTATGTTTATTAATTAAATGATATATAAGGAATTATCTTAAAAACCCGTCATTTTCCTTGGTTATCAAATCAAAAAAAGGTTAAATTTCGCTTCCACCGTTCGCATTTGTCGCTGATAATGCGCCGCGTTCATGTCCAACTAACTGGCTTAACGTCTATGCTACATTTGTTTACTGACCTGGAATTTCATACAGGTTTAATGTTGGTTTTAGCACTGATTTTCGTGCTATTTTATGAAGCCATTAATGGCTTTCATGATACCGCAAATGCGGTAGCAACTGTTATTTATACTCGTGCTATGCGTGCGCAATTTGCGGTCGTGATGGCGGGTGTATTTAACTTCCTTGGAGTTTTGCTCGGTGGATTGAGCGTGGCTTACGCTATTGTTCACTTATTACCGACAGATCTTCTGCTAAATGTGAGCTCGGCTCATGGCCTTGCCATGGTTTTTTCGTTGCTGTTAGCTGCCATTATCTGGAACTTAGGTACATGGTATTTCGGTATTCCAGCATCCAGTTCACATACGCTGATAGGTGCTATCATTGGTATTGGTTTAACAAATGCTATCGTGACAGACTCGTCAATCGTTGATGCATTAAACATACCTAAAATGATCAGTATCTTCCTTTCTCTTATCCTTTCCCCAATTATTGGCTTGGTGATTGCTGGCGCGATGATTTTCTTGTTACGTCGCTATTGGAGTGGCACGAAAAAACGTCGTCGTATCCACCTAACCCCTGCCGAACGTGAGAAAAAAGATGGTAAACGCAAACCACCATTTTGGACTCGTACCGCGCTGATTTTATCTGCGGTAGGGGTGAGTTTCTCACATGGTGCGAATGATGGTCAGAAAGGTATTGGTCTTATCATGTTAGTTTTAATTGGTGTCGCCCCAGCAGGGTTTGTCGTCAATATGAATGCTAGCGGATACGATATCACTAAAACTCATGATGCCGTTGTACACTTACAACAGTATTATGAGAAGCATCAACCAGCTCTACAACATGCGATTGAAAATACCCCGGTAGTATCAGCACAAGCTGATCCTAACGACACGGATTTTCATTGTAATAGCGCAAGAACGCCAATTGTTCTCAATCAAACAGAACAAATGTTGTCTGGTATTAGCTCTTATGATGAGCTGAGTGCAGACCAGCGTGCTCAAATGCGTCGCTTACTGATGTGTATTGCTGATACAGCTACGGAAGTTGCTAAACTACCAGAAACTAGCGCCCAAGATGCACGGTTCTTAAAAACATTGAGTCGTGACCTGCTAAATACAGTGGAATATGCACCAATTTGGATCATTATCTCTGTGGCTTTAGCGCTCTCTATCGGGACAATGGTAGGTTGGAAACGCGTTGCGGTAACTATCGGTGAGAAGATTGGTAAAAAAGGTATGACTTATGCGCAAGGTGTTTCTGCTCAGGTAACTGCTGCAGTTTCTATCGGTGTAGCAAGTTATACAGGTATGCCAGTATCAACAACACAAGTGTTATCATCTGCGGTTGCAGGTACGATGATTGTTGATGGTGGTGGGGTGCAGACCAAAACCGTGAAAAATATTGCGCTGGCCTGGATCTTAACATTACCAGTGAGTATTGCTTTATCCGGTGTGCTTTATTGGATTTCACTTTCACTGCTGGTGAATAGCTGATAATAATAAGCATCCTAATAGTATTGAGAAACGGTGACTAACTCGTCACCGTTTTTTTATCCCTATAAAACCTACCAAATAATCATGGCGATCAAGCTTGCTACAGCAAGAATACAAAAGCGACTTACTAGGTAGAATTGTCGATAAATCCGTTCACAACGCATAATCACTTCAGGATCATGGTGGTTAGTATATTGGCGTTGATTTATATATCGAATAAGTCTTAACTGTTTTGAAAATTGACCATGCATAGTGAAAAATCCATTCCCATCGACAGATTGGTAAAGTAATGGATCAGATTGGCGCAATATGGTGAGTAATACCCGAATTGATGAGAAATAACGCATCATATTAATCAGGCAAAGAATACACAACGCCCAAAAGATAACAATGACACTAAACATAATCCCCTCCCTAGAATAGCTGATTCTGAGATGAGAAAACCTTTTGCATTTACATGGAAAGGTTAATTTTTCTCTTATTTAAGTCTAGGTGATATTAAGCAAGAAATAAAAGCGAGTTGTTCAAGTTGTTCGCTTTTTCAAAAAAATGATTAAAAAATAACTCTAATAGGGTGTTTTTATTGTGCCTTGTGCATTATTCACATTAATATGTGGATATTGTCGAAGAACGACTCCTCACTTATTTAAAATGGTGTATATTGTTGTTACCGATAGATGCTTTCTTTGATGGTATTTGCACTAAGTTGTGATCAAGGCAACATCTAACTTTCATCATAAAACGTTATATTTAATGTAAAGGATATAGGCGTAATAGCCTTTCCGACCGATTAATCAGCTTATGGAAGGAGTTTACGATGGCTTATAAGCATATTCTAGTTGCAGTTGATTTATCCCCTGAGAGCAACGTCTTGGTGCAGAAAGCTGTATCTATGGCAAAACCCTATAATGCCAAAGTTTCCTTAATTCACGTTGATGTTAACTACTCTGATCTGTATACCGGTTTAATTGATGTTAACCTTGGTGATATGCAACAACGCATCACTGATGAAACACGTAATGCACTAAAAGATCTCTCTGATAACTCAGGTTATGAGATCCAAGAAACACTCAGTGGTAGCGGGGATTTAGGCCAAGTTCTTGTTGATGCGATTAAAAAATACGATATGGACTTAGTGGTTTGTGGTCATCACCAAGATTTCTGGAGCAAATTGATGTCATCAGCACGTCAACTAATTAATACCGTTCATGTTGATATGTTAATTGTTCCTCTGAAAGATGATGAAGAGTAATCAACTGATTATTTAAGCAAAAAAAATGCCTGCTTATGCAGGTATTTTTTTGTCCAAAAATCCTGATTTTATTAGCCTTTAGTGAGGTCAAGCTTTTTTTTTTGTCTAATTGTAAAAAAAATGTCTTGAAGTAGGAATACATTTTAATGATATATTCAATAGGCAAAACAATATCAACCTCACATAAATCCCAAAAATATTCCGAATAAATGAGGTTATGCCAACATCACATTACATAAAAAGGAATAGCTGAATGAATAGATCTGGCTCATTATCTTCGTTTTTAGAAGAGGTAGAAAAATATAACGCTCATCAACCTGAATACCATCAGGCGGTACGTGAAGTTTTTACCACTCTGTGGCCTTTTTTAGAGAAAAATCCACAATATCGTGAACAATCATTACTTGAGCGCTTAGTTGAGCCTGAACGTATTATTCAGTTTCGCGTCTGTTGGTTAGATGATAAAGGACAAGTTCAAGTTAATCGCGCATGGCGAGTACAATTTAACTCTGCTATTGGTCCCTACAAAGGTGGAATGCGTTTTCATCCATCGGTAAACCTCTCTATTTTAAAATTTTTAGGTTTTGAACAGACCTTTAAAAATGCACTGACAACACTGCCGATGGGAGGCGCTAAAGGGGGATCTGATTTTAATCCCAAGGGGAGAAGCCACGCAGAGGTGATGCGTTTTTGTCAGGCGTTAATGACTGAGCTCTATCGTCATTTAGGGGCTGATACTGATGTCCCCGCGGGAGATATTGGTGTGGGGGCAAGGGAAGTTGGCTTTATGGCCGGAATGATGAAAAAGCTCTCGAATAGCAATGAATGTGTCTTTACGGGTAAAGGTTTATCATTTGGTGGCAGTTTGATCCGCCCAGAAGCCACAGGGTACGGTTTAGTCTATTTTACTAACGCAATGCTTAAACGTCACGGCATGTCCCTTGACGGAATGCGTGTAGCCGTTTCTGGTGCTGGCAATGTGGCACAATTCACCATTGAAAAATGCCTTGAGCTGGGTGCGAAAGTGGTCACCGCTTCAGATTCTGGCGGAACCGTGGTGGATGAAGCTGGATTTACAACCGAAAAACTGGCTCGCTTAACTGAAATTAAAAATAATTATGGTCGTATTGAAGAGTACGCCAAAGAGTTTGGTTTAACTTATCTTGAAGGGCAACAGCCTTGGGCTGTCGCTGTTGATATTGCACTACCTTGTGCTACACAAAATGAATTAGATTTAGACGCCGCAAAAGTGTTAATTAAAAACGGTGTTAAAGCTGTTGCCGAAGGCGCAAATATGCCAACGACCATTGCGGCAACCGATGCTTTTATTGAGGCGGGAGTCTTGTTTGCACCGGGTAAAGCCGCTAACGCTGGAGGGGTAGCAACTTCGGGATTAGAAATGGCGCAAAACGCAGCACGCTTGAGTTGGAAAGCTGAGAAAGTTGATGCTCGCTTACATCATATTATGCTGGATATTCATCACGCTTGTGTAAACTATGGCGGTGAAGGTAAACAAACTAATTATATTCAAGGGGCCAATATTGCAGGTTTTGTTAAAGTTGCTGATGCAATGTTAGCGCAAGGCGTGCTGTAATTTTTTAAGTTAGTGCGAGTGCATAGCGCTCGCTCTGACCGTTTCAATCATTTTCTCTTCCCTCTTAGGCCTAATTTTCATCTGCTATGCTTAAAAGAGTGACTATTTATTTTTAAGCTGGAGGTTATATGGCTACGCAAATTGATTTTACTCTCTCGAATAAAGTGGCTGTTATTACTGGTGGTGCGGCTGGAATTGGCTTATCTATCGCACAGATGTTTATCGAAAAAGGGGCTAAAGTCGCTTTGTTGGATAGATCAGAGCAGGTTGAGCAAGTGGCGCATCGTTTAAATAGTGCGGTGGGGATCTGGTGTGATGTTTCAAGTGAAGAGTCCGTAAAACAAGCGGTACATTCAGTCATTGAAGAGTTCGATCGCATTGATATTCTTGTTAATTGTGCAGGTATTGTCGCTTTAGCTCCCGCCGAATCGTTATCTCTTGAAGATTGGAATAAAACCTTATCAGTTAATTTAACGGGGACTTTTTTACTGTGTCAGCAAGTGGGGCAGCATATGCTACAACGCGGGCAAGGTAAGATAATTAACCTCGCCTCTCAAGCAGGTATTATCGCTTTACCAGAACATATTGCCTATTGTGCAAGTAAAGCCGCTATTATCAATATGACAAAGGTGATGGCGCTAGAGTGGGGACCCAAAGGCCTACAAATCAATGCGATATCCCCTACTATTGTGATGACCGATTTAGGTAAAAAGGCTTGGGAAGGTGAAAAAGGTGAACAGATGAAAGCGCAAATACCGGCAAGGCGATTTGCTGAGCCAGAAGAGATTGCTGCCGCGGCTGTATTTTTAGCAAGCGCTGCAGCGGATATGATCAATGGCCATAATCTGGTGATTGATGGTGGATATACTATTCAATAGATAGCGATATTATAATTAAAAAGTTACGGGAAAAGAGGGGGAGACACGCCCCTCTATGGGTTATCTATGGCTAGATACAAGGATAGATATCAAAACGGTGATTTTTGGTGGTGACACTTGCATGTGCGGGTTGATTATTTAACGGCTCAGCATAATCAGGACGCTTAACAACCACTCGTTTTTTAGCCAGTGCCATGGCTGGTGCTAATAATGCATCAGCATCTTCATCCGCACCGACAAGAGATTGGAATACCCGCATCTCTTTTTTCACTAATGCGCTTTTGGTTTTATGGGGATACATAGGATCAAGATAGACTACATCAGGTGTAGGGCTAATTTGCGTGAGTGCCTGTGCAGATGAAGCATAAATGAGCTTCATACGCTGTTGCATCCACTCACCAATATCTGCATCGAGATAAGCGCGTTTCAAGCCATCTTCAAGTAATGCAGCCACCACAGGATGACGTTCAACCATTCTTACGTTACAACCAATAGAGGCTAATACAAAGGCATCACGGCCTAATCCTGCTGTTGCATCAACCACATCGGGTAGATAATCCTTTTTAATACCTACTGCTTTTGCTACCGCTTCACCACGACCACCGCCAAATTTACGACGATGAGCCATAGTACCCGCGACAAAATCCACGTAGATCCCACCAAGTTTAGGCTCATCTTGTTTACGCAATTCAAGGTGAGTGGGCGTTAAGACTAACGCCATAGTTTGTGTGGCGTCGTGAATTAATCCCCAACGTTGCGCTAAAGCAGATAAGGCGCTGTTATCAGCGCCTTCTTCACAAAGTAAACAGATATTCACATATCATCCTTTAATGCCGTAGCCTTTGAGCATAGCATCAAGTTTCGGCTCACGACCACGGAAGCGTTTGAACAGCTCCATTGGCTCTTCTGAACCACCACGGGTTAAAATATTATCAAGGAATGATTGACCTGTTTGGCGATTAAAAATGCCCTCTTCAGAGAAGCGAGAGAAGGCATCAGCAGCCAGTACATCAGCCCATAAATAGCTGTAATAACCTGCTGCATAACCACCGGCAAAAATATGGCTAAAGGCATGAGGGAATCGCGCCCAAGGTGTTGCAGGTACTACCGAGACTTTCTCTTTTACGCTATTTAGTATTTCCATGATACGAGCACCTTTAGCCGGATCATATTCAGCGTGTAGGCGGAAATCAAACAGACCAAATTCTAGTTGGCGTAATACAAACATCGCAGACTGATAATTTTTTGCTTTGAGCATATTATCAAGCATAGCCTGTGGTAATGGCTCGCCAGTTTCATAATGGCCAGAAATAAAGGCTAACGCTTCTGGCTCCCAGCACCAGTTTTCCATAAATTGGCTTGGTAACTCAACCGCATCCCATGGTACGCCATTAATACCTGATACATCAGCGGTATCAATTTGCGTTAGCATGTGGTGTAAACCATGACCAAACTCATGGAATAGCGTGGTTACTTCGTTATGGGTAAAGAGTGCGGGTTTATCACCTACTGGTTTATTAAAGTTGCAGGTAAGATAGGCGACAGGATTTTGTAGTGTGCCATCAGCATGACGCATTCTACCAATGCAATCATCCATCCAAGCACCACCGCGTTTATGTTCACGAGCGTATAAATCAAGATAGAAGCTACCGCGCAATGTGTTGCTTTCATCATATAATTCAAAGAAACGTACATCATCGTGCCAAGTGTCGATATCATGACGCTCTTTAGCCGTTAAACCATAGATACGGTGAACCACTTCGAATAAGCCACTTAATGCACGGTGCTCTGGGAAGTAAGGACGTAACTGTTCGTCATCAATGGAGAATAGATGTTGTTTTTGTTTTTCGCTGTAGTAAGCCAGATCCCAAGGCTCTAGTTTTTCCACACCATAATGTGTTTTGGCAAAGTGCGTTAATTCAGCCAGCTCTTTTTCGCCTTGAGGATGAGCTCGAGAGGCTAAATCAGTTAAGAAATTAAGTACTTGTTCTGGTGATTCTGCCATTTTAGTGGCAAGTGATTTTTCGGCATAATTTTTAAAGCCGAGCAACTGAGCTAACTCATGGCGTAATGCTAAAATTTCCGCCATCACTTCACTATTATCCCATTGACCTGCATTAGGGCCTTGATCAGAGGCTCGAGTGCTATAAGCAATACTCATCTCTTTTCTAAGCTCACGATTATCAGCATAGGTCATAACAGGTAGATAGCTTGGCATATCGAGCGTTAATAGATAACCTTGTTGCTCTTTTGCTTGTGCCATTGCTTTGGCTGCATCAATGGCGCTTTGTGGCATACCAGCAAGTTCACTTTCATCGGTGATAAGTTTAGACCACCCCATGGTCGCATCTAACACATTATTACCAAATTTGGCGCTCAGTTCTGATAGGCGTGCACTGATTTCACCAAAACGCTGTTGTTTCTCTTTTGGTAAACCGATACCGGATAATTCAAAGTCACGTAATGCATTCTCAACGGCTTTTTTTTGTGGTTGAGTCAGTAAGGCAAAATTAGCGCTTTCTTTGATAGATTTATAGGCTTGATATAATCCTTCGTGCTGACCCATCCAAGTACTGAACTCAGACAGTAAAGGTAAGCTCTGCTCGTAAGCTTCGCGTAATTCAGCGCTATTTTTAACGGAGTTTAAATGGCTAACAGGAGACCAAACACGAGAAAGTTTATCACCCGCTTCGGCTAACGGTTGGCAAAGATTATCCCAACTAAAAGCGGTGTTGTCAGCGAGAAGTTTTTCTACGGTTGCACGATAATTAGCTAAAACTTCTTTAATGGCAGGTACAACGTGTTTTGGTTCTATCTGGGAAAATGCAGGTAATCCCGTTGTGCTAAGTAATGGATTTGACATAAAAAACATCCTGTATCTGGGTTTACAGTGACATGGCATACATCACTGAGTTTATTCGTCATAGGTAATAAGATGAGGATGAAAGTGCATAAGTTCAATAGTATCGCGTTAATTATCAGTTTTTTTACTCAAAAGCGGGATTATTTTCTTTGAAAGAGGTTTTATTGATTTAGTGCACTTGGGAATGATTTTATTTCAGCGTATAATCATCACGTTATTTCATACAAATAATCCTATATGGAAGATCATCGTCCCCGGTGGGGCGGCTGGACTTCAAATCCAGATGGGGCCGCCAGCGGTCCTTGGCAGGTTCGACTCCTGTGATCTTCCGCCACTCATAGTTTATCAACGTCTACTAAAGTCTATTTTTTCATTATAAATCAATTGATAATCATTATTTTGCGTATACTGAGGTCTAGCAAGGTATACCCAAATCTACAACTATTTGTGTATAATATTGTGAGTAGAATTTTCTATACACTTTTGGCTATACACAAATGGGGCATATATGAAGCTCACCGATATGGTAATCAAGAAAGCTAAACCTAGGGATAAGGCGTATTCTCTTGCTGATGGGAAAGGGCTTTCTCTGTTGATTGAGCATACAGGCTCCAAGGGCTGGCGCTTTCGTTATCGTTTTGAAGGCAAGGCAAAAATGCTTTCGTTTGGTACATATCCAGAGGTGACTTTATTAATGGCACGAGAAAAGCGTGAGGCTGCCAGAAAGTTACTTATGGATGGCATCAATCCTAGTGATGAAAGAAAAGCCAAAAAAGAAAAAATTGAAAGGAAAGTTACTCACTCATTCGAAGCAGTGGCGCGAGAGTGGCATAGTGCAAAAGCCGATAGATGGTCACTAAGGTATCGAGATGAAATCATAGATACTTTCGAAAAAGACATTTTCCCATTTCTTGGTGACAAAGAAATATCAGAAATTCCCCCATTAGAATTACTTGAGGTACTTAAAAAGATAGAAGCTAGGGGTGCTCTAGAGAAAATGCGTAAAGTTCGTCAACGGTGCGGAGAGGTGTTTAAATTTGCCATAGTCACAGGGCGAGCAAATTATAATCCAGCTCCTGATTTAGCGAGTGTTCTTACCCCACCAAAGAAAAAACATTTCCCATTTTTGAGCGCTAAAGAATTGCCTTTCTTTTTACGTGATCTATCTGGTTATACTGGTAGTTTTATCACCAAGGCGGCAACAAAAATATTGATGTTGACTGCTGTAAGAACACAGGAACTCAGATTTGCTAAATGGGAGCATATTGATTTAGACAATGGAATATGGGAAATTCCTGCTGAAATTATGAAAATGAAGCGCCCACATATAGTGCCGCTTTCTTCACAGTGTGTTGAGTTATTTAAATCGCTAAAGCCGATCACTGGTCGCTATCCGTTGGTGTTTATTGGTCGAAATGACCACAGTAAGCCAATTAGCAAAGAAAGTGTGAATCAAGTTATTGAGTTACTTGGATATAAGGGAAGATTAACAGGCCACGGATTCAGGCACACAATGAGCACAATCCTACATGAACAAGGCTATAACACCGCATGGATTGAGACACAGCTTGCACACGTTGATAAGAACTCTATTCGTGGAACGTATAACCATGCTCAGTATATTGATGGCCGTAGAGAAATGCTTCAATGGTACGCTGATTATATGGGGGCATTAGAGAACGGGGATAACGTTGTCCACGGTAACTTTAAACGCGCTTAATCCACCAGCAACTGCATACAGAACCAGACAGTAAAAGGTCTGGTTTTTTTGTACCTAAAATAGTCATAACTGGACAAATAGACAGTAATTATAGACTGTAGTAGACTTGCATAGACTATAAAGAATAAAGCTATGCCTAGGTTGATCCCCGAAAACTAGTACACCTCTACTAGCTGGCATAGCTCTTACATAATGAGGGCGTGAGGTGGCGTTTTGATTAATTTACCATTACATATAGAGCGGTTAAGAATAGTTTCGTTAGATCAGGCAGCATTAGCCATAGCTGGATTAGCAGGCAAAGTTAATAACGTTGAGGAAGCTGTTAGTGGTAACTATACTGGTCACGAAATCGCTTCAAGCTATAGAGAAATCATCATACAAGCTATAAAACTGAAAGAAATTAATCCACTTCAAGTTCTAGTCTCTCCCTCTTATTATTCTGACCTTCCCTTTAATTCGAAAGAAATAATTGATAATGATAAAGTCACTATAAACAGCCCAATTATTGATGCTAATTTCTATGCCAAAGATATTTGGGGCTGGGTTGATAAAGAACTAGATAGTGAATCGCAGTCTGTTCCCATTAATGATCAACTAAAAGAAAAACAATTATCGGAACAATGTGATGCTAATGAATGGGGGGAATTTGCAGGTAAAGATACAGCACTAATGTTTATTGCTGGACTTACAATAGCTTTAGAAAAATCAGGTTCATATAAATATGGTACAAAATTGAACAAAAGCAGAGTTGCTGAGGCTGCAATTAAGGCTATAAATGAGTATGGTAATGGAACATTTATAACCACAAAATCATTAACGACATTAATTAACAATGCGTTGGATATGTATGGCACTAAGCTAGATAAAAACTGACTTCCAAACGGTACGAAAATTGTACAGCTAACTCAGTTCTGACTTCCAAACATTATAAGAGTTACTTCTATCTATTTAGGGCTGACTTCCACATATAGTCTCTTTTATCTGCTCAAATATCCCCTGTAATCAATAAACGTCTACCAAGGCGTATTAAGAACTAGATAACAGGGGGCAATATGCCAGCAGTAACAACTTCAAAAGAAAGCCTCATCCGCTTACCAGAAGTTCAGCGTCGAACTGGCTATGGTAAGGCTTGGATCTATAAACTCATCAATGCAGGGAAATTCCCTCAATCGGTAAAAATTGGTACTCGTTCTATCGCTTTCATTGAATCTGAAGTGGATGAGTGGGTAGCAAGTAAAATAGCTGAGTCACGTTCTGGCGAGGTGGCATAATGGAAAAGAAAAACCACTCGCTACAGGTGGCTTCTCAGAATAATGATGCGCTATCAATTCTAACAAAGAACCCACCAAAGAAAAATAAAGCATGGATTTGTTTTTTATATTCATACCAGGGGATCACTGAAAACGATATTTTACGACAGTGCCGATTATCCTCTGGCCGTAATTATTTAACTGAGCTTGAACGATTACTCAATATTAAATTAGAGCGTACAGACGAACCGAACCCAGACGGAATAGGTTCGCATTATCGTTACCGTATTCGTAACCAGAAAGATGCAAAGAGGATTATTGACCTTATCAATAGCCGAGCTTGTGCTGGTGGGTATGATGGTATTTCTATCTATCAATCAGATTTGATTTTATCGCTTTACCCAATCGAATAATAAGGAAATAACAATATGAAAAATAAAATGACCGTAATGGGTCAGGGATTCGCTCACCTTGAAATCAGGAGTGGAAATATTCTAAATGTTATTTCTGATTTTATTTATTTTATTGATATAACAGCGAAATATAACGGTTTTGAAAGGGGCGATTTAAGTTTAAAAGGACTATCACAGTATCTCTGCAAATTCACGCAAAATAATGTTTTTTATATTCATGTACGGTTTTGCGAGTGTTTGCATACAAATTTAGTCAAGCTATCTCATGTTGTCGCGACAGCTCTTAATTAACTAAATAAAAGGGCAAAACTTATGAAAGATAAAAATATGGCCATAACTGGTCAGGGATTCAGTCAGCCTGAAAACGAGCTAACGAACACATTTGATTATTTAATTCCTGTTATTAATAACCGTATTAACGGGAAAGAAATTCAATCAGTAAGTAGCCGTAAATTACATTCATTTCTAAAGGTTGGTCGTGACTATACGAGCTGGATTAAAGGGAGAATTAAACAGTATGGCTTTGTTGAGAATATCGATTATATCGTTGTGGAAAATTTGAGCTCACCAAAACGGGGGAGCGCAAAATTTAGACAGCAATTCGAGCATGACTATATTGTTAGCCTGAGCATGGGAAAAGAGCTGTCTATGGTTGAACGTAATGACCAGGGCAAATTAGCACGCCAATATTTTATCGAATGTGAGGAGCGACTGCGCAGAGTTGCGCCAGAAGAACATAAAGCCGCTATACAAAACTGGCGCAAAAATCGTGTTGCTGCATGTGAAGATCATAAAAATATGGCTGAGGCGATGAAAGGCTATATTGAGCGCACAGGTGACAACCAAAAAGGCTTTGCGTATAGCAATGAGTCACGCTTTATCAACAAATTGGTACTTGGTATCAATCCGACTCAATGGGCTAAAAGCCAAGGCATTAAGTCTAAAGAAATCAGAGATAACATGAGTGCGGAACAATTGAAATTACTCGCTTATTTAGAAGATCGTAATTGCGCTTTCCTTGATATAGATACGCCCTCAGTACAAAGAAAGGCTCAATTGACTGAATTGGCACAACGTTGGTTAGCTCAACCTTTGGAGGCGAACTAATGAACGCCTACCAAGCAAATAATTTCTTACCGAGGGATGGTGGGCTTACTGAGTTTTCGGACTCCATAAAAAAGGGCAGCTATTTAGCGACCCAATTTAATCAGTTCTTTGGCTCAATCCCTAAGCGTTCAAGCTCATTACGGCCAAGCGTTTTAAGCCAGTTTCCTAGGCTCATTCCGGCATTTGATGCTGCGGATTCAAATTGTGTTTTGAGTTCTGGTGTGATTCTAATTTGGAAAGTAGGAGATAACCCTTTTCCTTTCTCAGTTTTGTCTCTTTTTGGCGTTGACATGTACGTACATAATCTCTTAGTATGTGGTTTGTTATGTACGTACATTAACATGAAGTATGTGCAAAATAAAACGCCCTTGAATGATATTACCAGTATCACTCAAGGGCTAACCACCAGCGATACCAAAACTATCGAGGTAGCTATGCAAGATCATATCACACCCTTAACTGGGCGGAATAGTCACACCCAAAATATCGTTTTTATATGGCGTTTTGCTGAGTGTCAGCAAAATAAAGCCACCTATCACTTAGTTATTGCTCATACCGAAAATGAAGCCCGTTCGATGCTTCCTAACCTTTCATTGGTATTCACCGCCCGTATTCGAGTAGGGGTGACTCATGCTTAAAACATTCCATCTTACAGGCTATACAACAAGTAAATGCGGCTTAAGCGTTGGTTTCAGCCTCAATATTAAGGCTGCTGATGCTAAGCATGCTCATACAGTGTTATTGAATGGTTTTGCCGAGATGGGTTGTTCTCTTACTCGTATTACAAAAATCAATGGAGCTGATAGAGGGGCTAGCCATGCTTAATTCAACCCAAATTAATCAAAATGCGGAAAAAGCCTTTCAAATCGAGATTATTGCTTCCCTGATCAAAGATTCTGATTTTGACCTCGAAATGAGCGAAACAGCCGCTATTTTCGCACTGATCAAAAGGCTGGCGGGTGAGATTGGCGGAACGTTATTTAGCTGTGTGAATGAAAATGTTAACGAGGTGCCTCATGAGTAAGCCATTGCCGCTAGATGCTGCCGCCTACAAAGCACAGCAAGTCAGTTCTTTGTATGCCGTTATTTTAGAGCAGGCGGATACAGAGTGTTCCAGTGAGTTATTAGACCTGATTTCAATCGCTTGTGATTTAAACGGTGAAATATGGCAAGCGTTAAAAAGTCATGTGGAGGCGGGGTCATGTGCGCAATAGATAATTTTCGAAATTCGCTAAAAGCTCAAGATTTTTATAATAAAACAACTGAGGAACTCCAGCGTATTAGTACAACTCAACGAGAAGCGGTAGGAGCGTTATTAGGTGGGCTATCCGCTACAGCTAACTTGGCATTTTTTGCAACGGAGCATGAAGACTATAAAGAAAACGGCGATGCAAATAACGATCTACAAAAATTGAGCTATAGCATGACGTTTACCGCTGAAATCTTACATTGCCTTTTATATAACTCTGAACATGCTGAATTAGCACTGCGTCAACGGGGTAAATCATAATGAACTATAAAACGGTTGTTAATGGCGGTTATAGCCATGTATTTACACAAACAACGCATAATGCGCCCTTAGAAATAGCAACTATCTCACTGGTCAGTATTCCTAATCGAATTGATTTAGGTGAATGGGATGCGTTACCTGAGTTAGGTTTGTTGCTCCTTAATGACTATTGGAATAGTGATAGAGGTAGTCATACCCCAGCTGATTTAATTAAAACGTTTCGTTGGACGGTAGCAACGGTTTTTGTTGTTTACTGTACCCGTAAGAACGGAAACGCAATCTATGCCTACCAAGGGCGTGAACTGCCTTTATTGTTTGAGCGTGTTAGACGAGTGCTTAAAACGTGTGTTGATAAACCACTCCATCAACAATACAAACAAGCCGTTGCGGATGATCTCATTATTGGTACTTATCGCAATATGTTAGATGACAGCCGTATTTTGTCCTTATCAACGGATGGTCACGAAATAATGAATAGGCTTTATAGCCAGATCGTTAGCCAAGCCGGTTCTAAAAAATCCACTTCGGCGTATTGGTGTTGAGGTTGCAATGAACAAAACTACTCAATACCCCAGCAATCATTTAGTGACTAATTTGTATTGTGTGACATGTCACGCTGACTTAGGGGGTTTTTGTTATGCGCCATATTGATGTGATCCGTGACGTGAAGTTGAAAGCGAACGGGCAATGGCAAAACATATTATCTAACCTTGGGGCAGAGGTGCCTCTAAATCAGCATACCGCTTGCCCTCATTGTGGGGGTAAAGACCGGTTTAGATTCGATAACAAAGATGGTAACGGTACGTTTATTTGTAATCAGTGCGGTTCTGGTGATGGATTAGATCTCGTTCAACGTGTGTTAGGTGTCAGTGTAACCGAAGCCGCAAAAGAGGTCGCTGGCATGATTGGTATTGATACCCGTTCAGAGTATCCACCAGCTTACCGTAGCCATGAGGTAAAAGCGCAACAGGACGCACTGAGGGCGCAGCAAGCAGAAAAACAAGCTAATGAACAGATAGAGAAGCATAAACGCTTTATTGAACGGTATAACCGTGCTATTGGCAATGTTCAGCGTGGGGAGTCTAACTATCTCAAGGCTAAGGGGCTACATGGCTTTGAAATGGATTTATTACTGGATGGCTCACTGATTATTCCGCTGGTGGATGCTCGAGGTAAAATTACAGGCGCACAGACCATTAAACCTAATGGTGAGAAACGGTTATTAGCCGATAGCATTAAATCAGGGAGTTACTACCAAATTAATGAGCCTGTAGCCGTTACTACGGTGATTATTGCTGAGGGGCTAGCAACCGCAATAACGTGTCATTTAATTCAGCCGGAAGCACTGACAGTGTCAGCCATAGACGCAGGTAATTTAATTCATGTGGCTAAGGCTATGAGAAGTCAATTCCCAACGGCCAAGATTATTATTGCTGCGGATAATGACTCACAAAATGACATTAATACAGGAAAAGTTAAAGCGGAGGCAGCAGCGCAAAAAGTGAATGGCCATGTTTCCATTCCCCCTTGTGATGGTGATTGGAATGACTACCTACAATCTAATGGTGAGGAAGCCACAGTAAGCATTTTCAACGCAGGAATATACCAACCAGAGGGGATAATTGACGTATCAGATAGCGAGGTTATATCGACTGTACCGGTTAAAAGTGACCCGATGAAGATCCGTATCGAATCACGAGAAGATGGTGTATTTCTTGTTACCCCGAAAGCAGACAAAGAAACAGGGGAAATCATTCATCACGAACAATGGTTATCTAACCAGATCAAACGCATTACGAAAGGGGTTAATGATTTAGACCAGGAGTATTTAATTATCGAATGGGGTAAGTCTAATGTTCAGGCGATCCCAATGGGTGATATCGGAGAGCGTGAGGGGTGGCGTTCTCTGAAAAATGCAGGGCTATTAGTCACCACCAAATCAGGGCTAAGGCAGTCTTTGTCTGATTGGTTATTGCGTCAACCGTTTAAAGAAAATTGGAATATTACGGCTAAATCAGGCTGGTACAAAGGCGCATATATTATGCCTGATGGTTCAGTAATTGGAGAGCCAGAGCAGCCAATATTATTTAATGGTCAAAGCGCAGCCGTTACGGCTTACAAAACAAGCGGAACATTGGATAGCTGGCGGAATGATGTTGCACAACTGGCGAACAAAAACAGCTTTATGATGTTTGCTATTGGGGCAGCACTGGCCGCACCGATGACCAGTATTACACAAGCGGATAGCTTTGGTATTCACCTTTACGCCCAATCCACAGCTGGGAAAAGCACTACCGCAGATATGGCCGTGAGTTTGTACGGTGATCCTGATTTACAGCGTTTAACGTGGTATGGCACTGAATACGGCATGACTAATGAAGCGGTAGCGCACAATGACGGGCTTTTATACCTTGATGAAGTTGGACAAGGGGCTGACCCTAAACATGTCTATAAATCGGCTTACACGCTATTTAATGGCAAAGGTAAGATCCAAGGCGCAAAAGAGGGCGGTAATCGACAGGTTCAGAGCTGGCGAACAGTCGCCATTAGTACCGGCGAAAAAGATATTGAAACCTTTCTATTAAATTCAGGGGTAAAAGTGAATGCTGGCCAACTGGTGCGGTTACTCAATATTCCAATAGAGCGAGCCACAGAGTTACACGGCTGTGAAACAGGGAAAGAGCACGCTGACTTAATCAAGGTGAATTGTCGTGCTAACTACGGCACGGCAGGGCGTTATTGGATTGAGTATCTATCAAACCACAAGGAAGAAGCCAAGGAAGCCTATCGAGCCGCACAGCAACGATGGGGTAAATTAATTCCCAGTAGTTATGGGGAACAGGTACACCGCGCCAGCGATCGCTTTTCTGCTATAGAGTCAGCGTTATTAATGGGGCGAGTGATTACGGGTTGGGATGAACAGGATTGTAGAGACGCAGTTCAAGCCGTATTTAATGTCTGGTTGGCTGAATTTGGCACCGGCAATAAAGAAATTGAACAGATAACAGAACAGGCTTTAGCGTTCTTAAATACCTATGGGATAAGCCGGTATGCTCCACTACCTTATGACGAACGTGATTTGCCTATTCGTGATTTAGCCGGTTATCGAGAGCGCAAAGGCAGTCATGATGATGCGCCAATTCTTTTTTATACATTACCGAATGTATTTAGGGCTGAGGTTGCCAAGGGGTTTAATGCCGAAACGTTCGCAGAAGTATTAGCCACTATGGGAATACTGAAAAAGCCAGCCAAAGGAAAACGTCTGCAGGGAAAGACACCCCGACTTAAACACCTTGGTGGAACTCAGCAACGAGCCTACATCATGATGTTAGTTCAGGATGATGATGACGATTAATCGCTTGTTAGAACGATAAATAGTAGTGGTCTCAGTGGTCTCAATAAGGAATATATTTATTTATAGTATGATATTAAAGAATTTATTTTTAAATATTGAGACCACACTGAGACCACTCAAGCCCTTTTTGAGACCACTTGAGGCGATTTTGAGACCACAGAATAAATTGACAGTTTATCTTGCTGGTAGGAAAAAGAGCCTGAGATCACTGAAATTAAAAAGTGAGACCACTAAAAATAATCTATTTAATCATTATTTATCAAATGGATATGGATTCCATTTGGTTATAATTTGGAAATTGAGACCACTCAAAATCTGCCAGTGGTCTCAGTAAAAATAATTTAACTGTGTAAATACAATTAGTTATGTGAATTGAGACCACTGAGACCACTGAGACCACTACTTTTATGTATTTATATAAAAATTTTTTCGTGTGTATTGTGCAGTTTTGCACCTCACGAAACCTCACGCATTAAATCGGAATTCAATTCATCTTTACCCGACCGTATGAATGACTATCATCTTAAAAAATCTATAAATCATTTTGCGCACTCATGTATCGGAATGTATCGGTATTTTGCGCAAAGTGCGAACCACCGTAAAGCAAGATATATCAAGACTTAGAAATGGTTTGTGCGCAATTTTAATGTACAGAAATGTCTAGGTTATAAGAGACATTGCGCATGATTTTGCGAATTGCGCAAAGTGCGAATGCTCTCAAAGTCAGTTACAGCAAGGGTTAGAGTGATTTGTGCGCAATTTGGGATGTACAGAAATGTTAAGGTCAACTGCGCATTACCGCGATAAACCGCGCTTAAAATTGCGCAGTGCGCAAACTTCAATTTCAATGAAATCCAGCTATAGCAATGTTTTAAATGACAATTTCATATATTTTGATATATAGATTTATTGAGATTAATTGTGAATCGTGCGCAAAAAACTGCGTATTAGATTGCGCGTTGCGAATCTGTCTGCGCAAAGTGCGAACCTCTCAAAAGTCAGTTAGCACAAGGGATCACTATCGATTGTGAGCAATAATTTGCGCAATACAATGCTAAGATTTGCTAAGGTTATTTTTTAAATGTGCGCAAAAAAATTGCGCATGAACCCCAAGTTTTACGGGGGTAAATAATATTTAATGTACAGGATAGATCACCATGACAATAAAACAACGTCCACCAGCCACGACAAAACGACTGAAGCAAAAATCTAAATCCGGGATCACTTCTATTGTTTCCGGTGTTGTAATCAAAGCACCGGAACGAGGCAAAACAGTTACGGGTAAAGTCTATGCAACGATGACAATCGAAGCTGAAAGCGAATATCGCAGCGATTATCCATTACGTTTAGTTGCTTTTGATATTGATGCTATAGAATTGATGATGTGTAAGCATGGAGATAAGGTTACGGCCAAAGGCTCTTATGGCTGGTTTAATGGTTATCAGTTGTCTGGGGCTAGATTGATACAGTGAACAAGCAAAGCCGAATCTAGCTTTACTTGTTTTATTAAGTAGCTTAGATGGTTATGTTATTCTGCCTTAAAAAATCATTAAGAGAGATTCCAATGCTTTCTGCTATTTTAGTATAATGCTCAGTTAATACTTGAGTTTTTTCAAATTCATCACTAGCCATTAATGTCACTACAGTGGTGAAAATGTCAATATTGTTGCCATATCTTGTATGTAAATGCTCAATAAAGGCTTTTTTTATTTTATCGTCAATAAGTTGCTCTTGAGATGTTCCAATGATGGAACTATGAATAGATGCGTCATCGCATATTTTGCGATAAAGGCTCTTATTTTCGTCTATAAATTCTTGTAATCCTTCATTAAAAAGTTCTGTGTATGTTCTCATTGCTTTAACTCCTAAAGGATGTTTGATGATTTTATAACAAATATCAAAAAATGAAATGATTAAGGGATTATAAGAGTAGTTTGTAGCAGCTAATAAGAGTACAGATTTTTATCGGGTTAGTGTCAACATTGACGTTAGCAGTATTAAATTTGACGTTACTTTTATTTAAGGTTCTAGAAATTGTTGATATTATGCTGGTAGCTTGTTATGTATTTTGTATCATCCCATCATAAGTCAGTTACTCTATGTATCTATAAGTGGTAGTTAATATCGCTTATCGTAAGGTTTTAGGTAAGTATCATATAAGCTTAAGTCTTACTGATTTTGATAATAATAAATAAAGCGCTATATGTTGTTATTATTATACTAAAAATTAGCATATTGACACTATATATTGATTTCTAGTATAAGTCTCACTACCTAACTAAGATCTAGATTCGCTTGTATTTTCTTTTTTGATTGCTAATAATACATCTGTAGCCTTATTAAACTAGGATAATATGATGAACGTTCAACACACCGTCGCTAATGATGAATTCTGCTCAGATGAATATCATGAGTCGATTGACTGTGTTCATAGAAATAATAGAAATTCATCACCTAACGTAGTAAGTATAGAATTAATAAGAGAAAAAAAAATCTATAACGATGCAATAAAAAGAGCAGCAGCTGTAGCAGACACGTTAGATTGGTAAAATTATTTCACTCTTACAATAAGCCACCTAGTGATAGTTGTGGCTTTTTTTATATTATAAACAAGGAGATGTTAGCATGGGTAATCCTGCTAAAGTTATTGATATAACTAATAATTTAAGTGATGTTGAAAATTTTGATAGTGATTTCAAAGATGTGGAATCTAAAATTAAAGAACGTCATTCTAATGAATTAATTATTGCATTATGTGGTACCGTTGGTTCAGGAGTACGAAAATTAAAGGAATCATTAATTGAGCAATTTGAAAATTTTAATTATAAAGTTAAGCATATAAGAATTAGTGATTTAATTGCAGAGCAAAATGAATCACCGCAAAAAATAAAAAATCTTTCGGGTTATTCTAGATATGAAAAATTACAAGATTTAGGTGATGAATTAAGAGAGAAAAACACAAATAATATATGTGCTCAGTTGGCTATTAGGCGAATAAATATTTGGCGTCATAGGACATATGGAACCGAACTAAAAGAAAATGAATCACCTAAGCATACAAAAACCTTAGATAAAGTAGTTTACATTATTGATCAGCTAAAAAATCCTGCAGAGGTTGGTTTATTTAGAACGGTATATAAAAATAATTTTTATCTAATTGGTTTGTTACGAAATGTTAATGAAAGAGAGCGTAATTTACGAGCTGACGGATTAGATGATAGTGAAATCAAATTATTAATTAATAGAGATAGAAAGAATAAAGCATCATATGGTCAACAGGTCGAGGATACCTTACAGCTTTCTGATTACTTTATTAGAAATATAGAGCAATTAAGTGAAATAAATAAATCTGTAAATAGATTTATCTCTTTAATACATGGCGTGGATCATATCACACCTACAAAAGATGAAATTGGCATGTTTACAGCTTACAATTCATCATTAAGGTCTGCTTGCTTATCAAGGCAGGTAGGTGCTTGTATCGTCGATGATGAAGGAAATGTGTTGTCTACTGGATGTAATGATGTCCCAAAATTCAAGGGAGGACTCTATAATGCAGAGAGTGTTTCTGATAATCGATGCCATAATGTTGGTCGTTGTTCAAATGATTTACATAAATCAATGTTACGAAAACAAATAATAGATATATTACAAGATGAAAGCATAGATGATGCAGAAAATTTAGCATCTAAAATTATGAATAATACAAAAGCAAAATATATCATAGAATACTCAAGAGCTATTCATGCGGAAATGGATGCGATTATGTCTCTTGCAAGAAATACATCTGTTGGTACTGTAGATAAGATAATGTACTGTACAACCTATCCGTGTCATAATTGTGCAAGGCATATTGTTGCAGCGGGTATAAAAAAAGTTGTATATATAGAGCCTTATGAAAAAAGTCTTGCTAGAGACCTTCATGATGACGCTATTTGTCATACAGATGATATGAGTGAAAGTAAAGTGTTATTTGCTAATTTTGAAGGTGTTTCTCCTAATAGGTATTCTAGCTTTTTTAAATATCATAGTGCTCGAAAAGATAAAGATGGTAGGGTTTTAAATCAAAAAGTAATCACAGCCAAACAAGTCGACCCAACAGGGTTAGATTCATATTTTGACTACGAAGCTAAAACAGTTCAAGACGTAAATCTTCGTTTAGGTGAAGAGAGAAGTTAAACCAATATAGATAATACTCAAGATGCGATCATCTAGAAAAATCTATTTGTAATCAGATTTTATTGAATTAAAAAATACACTCTACTTTGGTGGACTATTGAAATTTACTATTTTGGCTTTCAAGTAATTATTTAGTGAAATACATTAATTATTAATTGATAGATAAGGTTGTTATACCCTATTTAGAAATAAAATTTGTGTATAGAATTGTGTATAACTTTCATTGTTAAATATAATATTTATTTTTAAATCAATGATAAGGAGTCCATATGGACTCCTGTGATCGCCACTTAAGTTCATTACACCTCCCAAAACTCAATCAATCCCTTAATGATCAGTTATTAAGCTATTTTTAGTTCAACAAATGTTAAAACGTTTGCAAGAGAATTGACTCACAGGAGTGCTATTAGGCAGAAATGCGAAAAGTAAGCATACTCGTACATGTTCGGTGAATGGTATTAATAGTGATAGTAAATTGAATAAGGCGCTATGGGGGATGACTGAAAAATGTACGAATATTATTCAGAAAGATGGATAGTATAGGGGATCGTATTACATTGTTTTTTCATAAAATAATGTGCTTGCTATCTATTTGCTGGTGGCCTTATTTTTTTGTTAAATATGCTATATTGTTGTTCACAGTTTATGCATAACGTATAGAGCGGAGGCCATGTAATGAGTGATAATCTTCCTGAAGCACCACAGGGTGAATTTATTTTGTTCCGCAGTGAAGATGGTCAAACTCGTGTCGAATGCCGCTTTGAGTCTGATACGTTGTGGTTATCTCAATCATCAATTGCTGAGCTGTATGGAAAAGACGTTCGTACAATTAACGAGCACCTTGTTAATATTTTCTCTGAAGGGGAACTTGCTCAAAACGCAACCATCCGGAAATTCCGGATAGTTCGATTAGAGGGAAATCGTCAGGTTTCCAGAGAGATAGACCACTATAGTTTACCTGCCATTATTGCTGTTGGTTACCGTGTCCGCTCTGTCCGTGGTACTCAGTTTCGTCAGTGGGCAACGCAAACGCTGGAACAGTATCTGATCAAAGGGTTTGTGATGGACGATGAACGGCTGAAAAACCCGCCTATCGGTCAGTCAGTCGTGCCGGATTACTTTGATGAGATGCTCGAACGCATCCGTGATATTCGCGCCAGTGAGCGGCGGGTGTATTTACGGGTGAAAGAGATCTTCACCATGGCAGCGGATTACGAACCATCCAATAAAGAAACAACTCGTTTCTTCCAATCTATCCAAAACAAATTACATTTTGCTTGTACCGGCATGACTGCCGCTGAGCTTATAGCTAGTCGCGCAGATGCCAGTCAGCCGGATATGGGCTTAACCAACTATAAATTTGATGAGGTGCGTAAAACCGATGTCACGATTGCGAAGAATTATCTACGCGAAAATGAGCTGAAAGAATTAAACCGTATCGTCAATATGTGGCTGGATTTTGCTGAAGACCAAGCGCTGCGCCGTAAGCAAGTTTTTTTACAAGATTGGGATACTAAGCTAGATCAGTTTTTAAGTTTCAATGACCGTGATGTATTACAAGGCGCAGGTGGGATTAGTAAGAAAGCCGCTGATGAAAAAGCTAGAGAAGTATTTGATATTTATGCTCAAAAACGTCGACAATTAAAAGAAGCTGAAGGGGCGAGGGCGAATATTGCAGCATTGAAAGATTTGCTGAAAAAAGGTAAGTAAGATAATAAGATAAGTAGTGTATTTACCATCCTCTAAAAATAAGTGAAATTACCACTACGGATAGAATGTTCCTAGATAAAAATCTCTACGCTGTGTCACTCAGAACCTCGGCTGACGCTTAGTCTTAAAGACCAAGCTTATTTTTTAACACTTCATACGGTGTTTTACCAGCATGCGCTGAGTGAGGGCGATGACAATTATAAAAAGCCTCCCATTCAGCTAATTTTTCATGTAAATCGACATCATCTTTATAATCGATATATTGATAAACTTCTTGCCATATTATTAATGCAAAGAAAAATATTTTTGCATAATTATATATATTATTTTTATTAAAATAACTTCTTAAGCATTTAATTACCGTTAAAGATTAATAAAAATATAATAACATAATACTATTATTGATCTAAATCAATAATCTAGTTAATCAGTAATATAATTACTTATTAAAATTGATCTCTATTTTCATTAAAATGTGTTTTTACACTTTATATTAGTATTAATAGAATTAAAAAAGATATTTAAAATCATGTGATTACTTTACAAATATATTGATACTAATTCTTTGATTAAGTGCTATTTTTGGGCTTAAGTGTTCTTTATGAATATGATTGCAGGATATTCAACCAGAAATGCGCTTTTATCAGAGTATTATAGTACTCTAATTATTAGTACTTAAATCGCTATTTGATGAATTATGTAACAAATTGTAAATATATATGATCAAATATATCAATTAGGCTATATCAATAATGCATTATTCTTTATTTTTCTGCAATTCTATAAAAAATATATTTTTTAAATTATTTTTTAATTAAAGACTTAATTTATTTAATTATCATATAATTAATAAAAATCTTTTCTTTTAAATACAAATTATTTGCGTAAGCTAATAAATTAAATCGATCAATAATCAATATTTGATAGGTTGTGGCTATTAAGTTAACTAACTTCGATCGGTATAAACGTTTTTACTCTTGTTTTTATATATTTATGATTGATTTAAATGAAATGTTTAGTTAACAATTTTCTATTGGAGTGTAATTAATGAAATCTAATATGATTAGTGGTCATGTTGGTATTTTTTTAAGAAAAGCACGTAAAGAAAAAAATATGACAGGAAAGCAGTTGGCAAGATTAATGAATGTTAGCCAACAACAAATTTCACGATATGAAATAGGAGCTACTGCAATTACCGTTGATCAATTAGCAAATTTTTTATTAATTTTAGATAAAAAATGGGTAGATGTATTTAAATATCTTGAAAATGAATTTTCCGATGAGAGAGAAATAAACAAAGTCGATAATAAAAAGAAATATATTTTATGGAAAGGTTGTCAAACAAAAAACTTCATAAATAACTTTTAATTACATTAAAAATTAATAAATCACATAAAATAATTATCATTGCAATTATTTTATTAATTATATTTTATAAAAAGCACAATTAAAGGTGTTTTTTATACTATGTAATTGTTTTTTATAAATCAAAATTAGAGAGAATAATATGTTAAATAAAAAAATAGCATCGGTGATGCTATCAACAATTATTGCTGCTTCTTTTGCTACGGCTGCTAATGCAGATACTCGTGTTGCACAAGCAACCGCGACTTGGCAAGCAACTGCAATTAAAGATACAACCAGTATGTTAGTTGTCACTCCATTAAAAAGTCTGACTTTTAATTATGCTGAAGGCCAAAAATCATTTAACCAACAAAATGGTGCATTTGATATTGCTATTCAAGGCCAATCTGGCGCAACCGATTTTAAATTATCATCAAAACTGATTGCTAATACGTTAGCAAGAACAACTGATGATTCAACATTAACAGTTGGTGTTAAATGGAATGGGGAAGACCTTTCTAAAACAACTGATGTCGTGTTAATTGATACATCAAAAGGGTTAACCTCAGGTTTAGATAATTTAGCTGCTGATGGTATTTACAATGGCTCTGAGCGCGCTACAGATCGTGGTGAATTCACTTTTGTGATTGCCAGTGCACAAGCAGCAGGAGCAACAGCCGATTTTAAATCACTGGCTGATGGTGTCTGGGATGGTGATGTAAAAGTGCAATTTACCGCCACTTGGGATGGTGACTTTTCTACCGTTAAACCTAATCCAGAACCTTAATTCTCCTTTATTGGCTAATTGATATTACGATAAAGATACTATAGGGAAGTAATATCTTTATCGTTATTTATTTTTAGAAACTGACTATTATGAATAAGATAAAATTAATCCTTTTTTTATTATTGTGGTTTCCATTAAAAAATAGTTTTGCAGTAAATGTAGGTAATATAACAGAGATAATATCTTCTGATGAAAGTACTCTTGCCAAAGAAATTGAAAATACAGTAAATACGGCAAGATTAGTCAATTTGACAATAGAAAAATTAGACTCACCACTTGAAAATGGGAAAGTTATTCCGGTTACTGATCCCAATGAAATTCTATCAACACCGGCTAATCTGATTCTTCCCGGTCATGCAAGTGATGTATTTAAAATCATTTATCAAGGGCCTAAGGATGATAAAGAGCGTTATTATCGATTAAATTGGAAAGATGATCCTATTGCTGAAAATGGTATAACACAAAGCTCAAAATCAGCGACAGCAACAACATCTGCAACTATTAGTACAATTTTAGTGGTTGCACCCAGAATTGAGAATTTTAATTATCAGTATCATGATAATAAAGTTTCTAATATCGGTAATAGTTCATTTCGTGTTGTGGCTTCAGGCCCTTGTCTAGCAGAAAAACAACAATATGGTGTGGAGGGGATGTGTCGCGAGCGTTATTACCTTATGCCACATTTAGCCGTTAAATTGCAACTTGTCGATCTCACAAATAAAAAATCTAGCGTAGGCATTTGGCACAAAGGAGAGTTCATTGTTGTCAAATAAAAAATAAAGAATGGGCTAAATCATGCGTAAGAGTATTATCGCTTTATTAATATTAGGTATTATTTTTTCGAATACGATTAATGCTAATGAAATAAAAAGAATTAAAGTGGGCGGATATATTATTCCTCCGGCATTTGTTAATGCTTTAGAGGAAGGTATGTCGGTGCCCGTTTTCTTACGACTTAATGATGCAAATAAACAAAACCAAAGTGAAAAGAAAATTGCAGATGCGATTATTGTTATCGATAATGATAAAATAAAACTATCAAGTATTCAATTAATCGAAAATAATCAAGGCGCAACACTAAATCAGTTATTAGTTGATAAAATTGAAAGTAAAAAAAATGCTATCTTTAATGAAAATAATAGTATAGCTATTGATATTAATGCTGTTCTTCAATTAAATGTCTCTTCATTTAATTTATCATTAGATGTTGATAAGTCAGCTTTTGCACCCAAAGAACATGCTAGACAATCCATATTAGGAAATTCATCTGTTAATTCATTTTCTGCTGTGGCCAACTATGATTTGGGCGTCTTTCAAAGTCGTGTTAAAAACGCCCAAGATTCATCCAGTAGCTACTTTAATTTAGACACGTTATTAGCTAAAGCTGAACACCATTTTAATATTAATGCATCTGCCTACAGTATAGGTAAATCCAATTCCAATATTGAACTCTATAGAGCAATGTATGAACGTGATTTTAATGGATTGCGTTTTGCTATCGGGTTAATGAGCACTTGGAATTTACAGTCCTTAGCCAGCTTAACAGTATTGAGTAGCAGTAAAATTTATGCAGCATCAATCGGGAATAATTCATCAAGTAGGGTGGTGAATAAACAGCAATCATTAACTCCGATTTATGCTTTTTTAAATAGTCCAGGTGAAGTTCGTATTTATCGCCAAGGTAAATTATTAAATATTCAAAATTTCCCGATGGGTAATTTTGAAGTTGATACCAGCATGTTGCCTTATGGTATTTATGAAGTAACGATTGAAACCGTTATTGATGGTAAGGTAGTGACAACACAACATCAAACCATTAATAAGTCTTTTGGCACCGCTAACGGTAATTTTGACCAATTAAATTGGGAAATTTATGGTGGCTATATTGATTTTGATAAACGTCATTATATCAAAGAGGGTGGCGCTTATAACCAAACTCCCGAAAAAAGTTATTTAATCGGTAGCTCTTTTGCTTATAACTTTCCTGTGTTATCCGGTATTCGTTTTCAAATGTCTAACTATGGATTTGATAAATTTATTGTACAGGAGACGAATATCAGTGTAGCGGTAAATAACTATCTTTCTATTGCTTGGCAAGGAATGTTAGAGAATCATGGTAGTCACCGTAATATTAGTACGCTTTCTATTAATATCCCAGAAGGCTATGGTTCATTATGGGCATCTAAAGAGAAAACTATCGTAAGAGGTGATTTACCGCTATATGAGGCAGACAGTTACTCTTATGGAGGAACTATTAATTTCGATAAGATAATGGATAGAACGGGTTCATTTACTATCAGCAATACCAAAGATAAGCGAGTTGGTAGTGATTCTATTAATTATGAATATGCAAATACATTATTTTCGGGACGTTATGGCTCGGTAGGATTAAGAGCTGGGGTTCAGCGTTATCATTATGATAATCAAAATAGCACTAATGAAAAATTTATTAATCTTGATTTCTCTTTACCTCTTTCAACGTGGTTAAGTACTGGGATCTCTTCAACCAATGGCAATGTAAAAGCCAATATTTATGTGAATAAGAATTTTGAAAACTCCGTGATCACTAATGCGGGCGTTTCTGTTTCTAAGTTAGTACATGATAAAGATAATGGTGAATCTGACTTCTCAACACTAGGTTACGCTTCTTATGATACGAAGTATAACTCTGGTACGGTGACCATTAATCGCCCTGATAATAAACGACTTAATGGTAATTTAACTTCTCGTGGCTCTATAGCTTATAGTGAAGGGATGATCACACCCAGTGGTCAACAAGGTAAATCTGGCATTATTATCAATTCAGATATTAAAGGTAGTGGCAGTATGCTCGCTAAAGTTAATGGGCAAAATTACCCGATTAGTGGAAAAAATACCTTTATTCCATTATCTCCTTATTCAGATTATGACATCCAATTAATGAATGATGGCAAATCGAAAGACAGCTTTGACATTATTTCTGGCCGAAATAAATCCGTCACATTGTATCCAGGAAATATTGCCTTTTATCAACCGGAAGTGAGGCAATTAGTCACGGTTTTCGGACGTCTGAAATCCCCTAATGGTGAACTTTTAAAATATGCTTCAATTCGAAACCATATTGGTCGAACTAAAACAGATCAAAATGGTGAGTTTTCAATGGATGTAGATGTCCGTTATCCGGTGATCTCGTTACTACAAGAAGATCAGCAAACAATCTGTGAAGCAGACTTAGATCTTAAAGGGGCACAAGGAGCAATGTGGGTTGGAGAGGTAACTTGTCAACCTCAGTCTAGTTTCGTAAAAAGATAACGAGAACTTTATTATGAATAGCAAAATATTTTTTTTACTCGTAGCACCTTGTCTTTTAAATTTATCGCTGTCTACAACCAGTCAAGCCGCTACGGTAACTAATAGTTACGTTTTTATTGAGAATAATGTAGATAATGAATATTTTATTACCCCAAGAACAACCGATCCGCGTTTTTCGGGTGCCAATAAATATACGCGTTATTCAAAATCTTCACAGCTCAGTTTAGGTTATATGGGGTATACCAATACATCCATTCAGGCCAATCAATATGTCGATATTTGGCTAGAAAATTCTCAAATAGATAAGCCATTTGTGGGTAATCGATGTATGAGGCGTTATTGTACAGATGATAGTGGCTATTGGCCTGCGCAATATATAGGTAAAGACGGGGCTTATAAAATAGTTCAGACTAATACTAACGGTGAATCGGCTTATGCTCGGGGGATATTTAGTGATTCGGCATACCTGTATTTTCGCCAATTGCCTGTAGGCACTATAGAGACATATAGTTATAGAGCCTGTATGACAAAAACAGACTATGATCCAAGCAAAGGCGGATCTTGCCAAAATGTTGGTGGCAGAATGCTTGCATCACATGAATTCAATATCACTAAGTCAGGGCATATCACGTTAACTTCAACAGGTGCTTTACAAGAAATATTTATTGATAGTAACGGTAATCCCACGATTGGCTTAGGCTCTCAGTTTTGCCGAGTGGGTATTGTATCAAACCAAAATGGTATTATTTGTCAGGTGATTGATCATGAAACTACTGGGGATATATTTACCAATATTAGGCTTAATTTAAAAATTAATAATACACTGATCCCTTTTACGCCAGCGGCAAATACAATAAAAATTGGCCCTGATGATGGCAGTAATAACTGGTATAATTATAATACAACATATCCCGCTAATTATTATTTTAAAGTTAATAATAAAAATGTTTCTATCTTTTTATCTAATACCTTTTTAAAAAGACTCGTCTCTAGTAATGTCGATTTTAAAAATAGCCAAGACTTTTTTACCTTTTCATTTACCAATACAGCCGTGCCTCAATCTGGGTATTATGAGTTCACCCCCTCAAATACACTTATTCTGAAGCCGAGAGATTATGGCATAAGCATTATTCCTACTGATTTTAACCCTCATCAATCTAAAACGGGAAAAGTGGGTAATGAAGAGCCACCCATTGAGTTTAATTATATTGTTACCACCAGTGGCCCTAGACAAGCAGACTCTATTACTGCATCTGTAGAAGGACCACAAACAACATTAAAAGGGCAATCCTATTGTTTATTCTCCTCCAGTGATAACCGACTTAATGTGCCTTTTCCGGCTTATCTCTCATTTAAAAATAGTGATGGCACGGATGCAAAATATAGAGCGAGTTGTGATAGTCATGAAATTTCATTAAAAAATGCGTTATGGACAGAAACACCATGGGACAGACCTGATGAAGACTTAGGCTCTTTTTATAGAACGAACCTAGATTTATCTTTTCCAATGAATGATGCTAACTCATTTTTCACTTTGGATGGTATTGATTGGCTAGGAACAGTCTCAGCCAGTGGAACGGTAACAGTTAAGGCTATATGGACTGGGCCTGATATTAACTAAAGTTGATTATTTTTATGTTATGGCGACTGATAAGAACGTACTGGTTTTTTATTTAAGTCACTTTCTATTATAACGAATACTGAAATTTTAATATGAAACTAATATCTTGGTTTAAGATACTTTGCGGGATGTTGTTAGTCTTCTTTTATCACCATGCATATGCACTTTATATTAGTGCAGATATTTCCTCTATGGAGTCGGGGGAACCCTTCTTTTCTAAGCCCTATATTAATGATACTAAAAAAACCAATTTATATACATTTAGTGTTTACCAAATTGATAGGCCGGGTTATCAAGAGCAGGGCACACCTATTCAGAATGGAGAAATTCTTTTTACTCCCCTTAAAAAAATTCTATTACCCGGGGAGCAGGAATTTTTTAAAATTTTCTATCGAGGAGAGGCGGATGAGAAAGAACGTTATTATAAAATTATTATTAGTGAAACGCCACTTGATATAAGAAATGATGAAGGGCAAAAAAAACAACCACTGTTCTACCCCACAGTAAGTTTAGAAACCTATTTTGTTGTTAGACCTAAAGATCCAGATTTCAAATATGATTTAAATATTAACCAAGGAATATTAAAAAATACAGGCAATACTTATTTTAGGGTTTTGTTACATCAAAATTGTGATGGTGATGATGACTCAGAGCCTTATGTATTTTATTTATTACCCAATCAACAAATTAAAGATCTGCGCATAAGTCAAAAAAGTCGTAAGTATATTGTTATCTTTGATAAATATTACTCCATAGGGAATTGTGAGTAATGGTGTGACTTTAAAGTGTATTGGCCATGATGATCATGGCCAGTGTCCGAGTCACCTATAAGAATGATAGTAGGCATAAAAGAGGCACCTTATCGGACAATAGTCACTTTCCCATCAATAATAGAAAGGTAAGGATTATAAAAATAATTTCTTCCTTCAGAGTTGATTAATTCAATGGGGGATAATCGGCTAAAACCAACCTCATAGCGAAAGACTCGATTGTCGTTATAAGTAACAAAAGTATATTCATCCCAATTAATAGTATTGGGTTTATATCCTTGTTCTAATCGTTCTTGAAAATTAAGCGATTTCCAAAAGATATCAGGAGAGCCATTATCGGCATAGGCCATTTCTTCCCAGGATATTTTCCCCATAGTTTTTAATTTATCTAGATTTTTATCGATAAATGCTTGTCGTAGTTCGGCATAAAAAGCACGAATTTTAGGTATATCGTCTTCAGTAACGGGAGTTGCTTTTTCCCATTGCCATTGGGGGAGGCCTTGTATATTAAATTGGTTTTTTGCTTCTAAAACATTATACTCACTATCTCTACTGGGGCCGCCAAAATAGATATGCTCACTGTTATTTTGATATTTATCAGAGACCACCATTTTCCCATCGCTACTTCCGTTTAACCTAAGTCCCGATATTAAGGAGCTATTGCCGTTTGCAGATAACTTCTTAAGTTCGACTTCACACCACATATCTGGAGTGATTTTTTCTTCACCTGTTAAAATAGAGCCATTAAACATAATTACACCTAAGGTATTTTCCCCACTAGTTAATATACTAGATATATTTTGACCGGCGGAATAATGACCTTCAGGGTATTTTTTATTATCCATTACCAACATTTCATTAATTTTTATACCACAACCTGCATCATTTGAGGATAAATTAATAACATAAATATCATTCATGGTATTTTTTGCCATAGTGACGCCACTAAAATTTAACGCCATGATGGAAAGTGTTGCATAAAATAAATTTTTTAATAAGGAATGATATTTCATATTTTGACCCGTCAAATCTTAATGTGAGAATAAAAGTATATAAAATTAAAACTACTATTTAGTTGAAGGCTTGCTTTTTTTAGATGAATAGCAACATCGAATTTAAATTTACTGATAATTGTGTTATGGCAAAATTAATTTCTAAAAAAGAATATCATTTTTTATTTATGATACATGATATTGGGTATCGCTTAATCTGTTGCAACGAGTATACAGCCATCTGAACAGCCACAAGCGACTTTATGTCCTTCGAGGGCGACAGGGATACCTTTAATTTTCATTAAATTATCCCCTTCAATAATAGTGCCTGTTTTTTTACACGCAGGGCAATAAACAGGATCACCTACACAGGCAATCCCTTGGGTTTGTTTAGCAATAGAAGAGCCGGTAAGTACGGTACCGCCGGTATTTGTTGTATCATTTTCTAAAATAATCTTTCTGCCGTTTACCAAACTACGCATGGTGTTCTTTCTCCTGATCAAGCTTTGCTAAAATTTGTTCGACCTGTTGTTCAAAATCAGCAGGAGGTGGGTTTTTGCCAAAATACACTTTGGGTTTTTTACGGTGATAATCGAATGGAATAATGGCATCACGCCCTTCGCGCATATAAGTATTGATAAAATTAATGAAGCGCTGGTCGTGATAGTCAGTACTGGTATTGTAGACTGAATAAACATAGACATTAGGGAAAAACAATTCAGAAACTAAAGTTTGTTTTGACTTATCTAACCCGAATAATTGAAAGGTAAGTGTTTTACCAATTTTACCGATACCAATTTCAGGATAGCGGGCAATAAATACCTTATTTTTGCGCCAAGTATAGACCAGATTTCTTTCACGATTAAAAACGAGTATTGGATTTTTTTTGAAAAAAGATTGATAGCCACCCAAGCCAAGTAAGACGAAAGACATGATGAACATAGTAAGAAAAAATAGCGTGTCTTGATAGGGTGTTGATGTAATATATCGACTATAATAAGCATTAAAGTAATCTAAAATTGTCACACTGTCTTGATAGAAGAAAAGGGAATATTCATTTTTAACAAAAGGAGGTATTTTAGGATCGTTTGGGTTTTCCAAATATAAGTTACCATATTTATTTTCATAATAAGGAATATCGTCTTTAAAAGTTGTATATTGATTATAGTGGTCCATAAAAACAAAATGAAATACCATAATAAAGACAATAATTCCGGTAATAAACCCAGGGAAAGCAAACGCATCACGTCGGCGTATTTCTTTATCAACTAGAATGCACTGTTGTTTATCGACGGTCTCTAAAAAATCGAGTTCAGGCATGGGCCAATCTTCGTTATAGCGCTCACCTTGCTCCCCCAATGGTTGTGGCTTTAAGCGATGTGGGTGTTTAGCGGGATTGAAAAAAATACTCATTAGATATTCTCACTGTTAATAAAGCCTAAAAGCCGATTGTTTTCTTGGGTATCTCCCCCCCAATTGATATAACGCATCGGTGTTGTTACCTCGGGATTGACTTGATAATACCAATATAAATCTTCAATACCTATACGGCTATTGGGATGTGCACCAAAAGCAGAATATGTATTTACTAATTGAGACTGTACTTCCAAACTAAATTTAAATATACCTGTTTCAGGGTTCCAATCACCTTTTTCACTTGCCATTTTTAATTGTTTGCTAATTTCTAAGAGATCTTTTCGTTTATTTAGAACATAAGCTGAACTAGGTGTTTTTATTTCTTCTGCCAAACCGCTGTGATAACCAACCTCTGTAACAAAGTGAAAATATACCTCTGAAATCCCTGGGATAAAATTAGTAAATTCAAAAGATAAGCGGAGTTTTCCATTTGGTATTTTTTCTTGAGTCATTTTAGCTGTATAAAATAGATTATAAAACTCTTGTAATTCAATAATACTCTGTTTTTCATATTGTTCGAAATTTTTAACATATTCTTCTAGTTGTTTATCGATTGTTATAGGTCTTTTATTATTCCAAAAATTTGATCTTTCTTCATTTCCCCAAAAACTGTGTTTTAGCAAAGTTTCCAAATGACTCCAACTGGTGAGTTGACTTGAGATAAAGCCTCCTAATATTAGCAGTCCTGCAAATAGAGCCCATCCCCCTGTAACAAAAATTAGCATGATAGAACCAATGGCAATGGCTACATTTGATAAACCTTGTTTATTATTTCCAATATGAAAAGCTTCTAATGCATCTCGAGTGGCAAGAGCAACACCAACGGCACCTGCAATCTTACCTAATGCTGCCATTCTTTTGGTTCCCACTTCTGTTGTTAGCATAGGTAATTTTATTTTATCTAAAAAGAATTTCAGTGTGGTGCTCGATACTGTTTGAGATAATTTTGTCGCCTCTTGAGAGACTTTTAAAATACTGTAGCTTGCTACAAATAAATTCGCAATAATCTGTGCTGTATACAGATTATAGGGGGATAGTTTTAATGGGTCATTACGTTCATATAAGCTCATGCCTTGTAATGTATAAGCTTGGATTGATCCGGTTATCATGCTGAAACCGTTTAAAAATAGCTTAGTGGAAACCTGTAATGCATCTTTACCATAAATATAAATCTTATTTTTAGTAATATCTGTGATCTCAATCTTCGGAATAAGAACGGCAGTCTCTTCGCCTAGATTTATTATTTTTTGTTTCCAAGAAAAAAGCTTATTTAATTTAGGATGTTGCAGATTTGGTACTATTTGTTCCGTTAATTTACGGAGTTGTTCCACCCACTGGTTAAGCTCATTACCCGATAATTTAACAAACTCGGTTAATGAAATTTTTGTGTTGCAAAATGCCAGTATCATCGGAAGTATCTTTTGAGCTAAATAGTCAATACCCTTAGTATTAATTAGTCTATTTTTAATATCGTAATGAGAAAGCATCTTACTTGTTTTTGTAAATGCAAAACCAATGCTATCTGAGCAAATAAACGCAAGCTTATTAACAAAATTTTCGATATTCTCTGCATATTCTTGTGCATTTAAAAGTGCGTCCATAATTTTTGAATTAGCAACAAGACTAATTACTTTCTTTGTCACTCCCACCCACAGGCTATTATTTTCTTCATCATTAATTGAATATAATTTATCTAATGTTCTTTGTCCTTCGGTAGAATTCATTAATGGAGATATTAAATCAAAATATAAATCAAAAGCTTGATTAAGGTCCTTAAAAAAATCAATACTAAAGACATCTTCTTTCGTTATACGTTCGTGATATGAAAAAGCATAATCAAAATAATGTTTTAAGCCACCGTTTTCATTAATGATTGCCGGATTATTCATAAAGCTTTCATACAATGATAATACAATACGTTGATGTTTCTCAAAAAAAATAAATGTTTTATGAATATTTTTCCACTCATTATCTAATGCATTCTGATTAATACTCTCTTTTAGTATTGTTTGCATTTTTTCTTTTTCATCAGTATCTTTAATGTGATGACTAGCTTCTTGTATACTCGTAATAAATTGGCCAATTTTATCCGGATGGCTATAATAGTTCTGATATAATAAATGTAATTTTGTTACAATATTATAATAAGATAAAACATCTTTTTGGTATCCTACGGGATCTTTTAAAATAAGCAATGTCGCTTTTTCATTATAATCTAGAACACTATTTATTTGATTAATCAAAACAGTTGCATCTTGTGGTAAGTCGGGTATTTTTGTGGTATCAGAAAAAAAAGAAGAGGGTATATTTGAATGCGTGAATTCTTTAACAAATAGCTTAAATTTATCAACTTCTTCTTTATAATCCTCAACAAGTCGATTTAAATTATCTTTATTTAGCTCAATACAATAATCGTTATTGTTGTAATCAATAAAATTGATTTTTTGCATTAATTTCGATCTAAACTTAGAAGATGAAATGATTTTTTTAAGTGTGTAATCAGATAATTTACTTTCGCTGAATAAGATAGTCGCTTCCTTCACATCTTTCGGTATAGCTAAATAAGGATTACTATTTCCGTTTTTCTTTAAAGTGACACCCCCATTTTTTAATTGCTTAAATATATATGGAATGAAATTTTCATTGCCATCACTGGTTGTAACTTGATGTTGAAAAACTAATAGGCGTCCTTTTGTCGCATCAACATTTTGTTCTTGATAACTTTTATTACTAGAATTACTTCTAGTAGGGTAATTGCCTTCTTCAAAAACATAAACCCAACCTTGTCTTAATAATCTTGCAGAAAATCCTTTACTAGCAGTAACATCTTTCGCATTCAATAATTGATTAATAGAAGGAGGAATACTCGCTTCTAACGTTTTATTTGGTGCTTGTTCAATTGTAGAAAAATGTAAATCACAATAAAAGTTGGTATATGCATAACGCACCGGATAAACAGGGCGATGTTCATTTTCACATGGGCATACCACCGCGTCGGCCGGTAAGTTTCGTGGGCTCGCTTCGTTTACCGCCTTCACCATCTGACGCGCTTTGCGCTCTTGCGGTGTTAAATATTTCTCATTCACTTCTCCAGTCATTTCATTTCTCCTTGGGTATTTAAACAGGCGATATAACGGTGGTAACTCAATAAAACTTGGTTGTATTTATAAGGTGCGGCTTTTTCATTGGCGATCTGCCATGTTCTCGGTTGATGACGGCACAAATAGCGGGCTTGCAAGTCGTACAATAACGCTTTTGATTGATGAATATCGTCTAAAAAACTGCAATTTGCTGCGTGTATACAGTAGCCCATTAATGCGTCACCCTCTAACTCATCCCCTTCTACCTGAGAAAATTGTTCAATCAGTGCCTTAGCTTTAGCCACAGTTTGCAGCTGTGTGATATTCGCGTAGTGATTGTATAAATAGGTATTAATAAATAACGGCTCTCGCTTACTGCCGTCATACAGATAATCTGGGTGAAAGGTGATTTCAACCCCATCGGGGTATTGTGCACTATAGCCGTAGAACGCATTTACCCCATTGACCACATTAATTAACTGTCCGTGAGTCAAAGACTCAATAAATGGGATAAAGTGCTTAACATCATAAAAACGAAAGAAATTCCAACTCTCCAGTTTTTGATTATATAAATAGGTGAGTTTTCGCATTTGCCGGTGAATATCGGTAAAGGGTTTGAGGCTATTGATAAATAATCCGAGACTCGCTTTATGCGGTAAATTCAAGTAATGAGCCAGAAACCGCTGACCGGCTTGATTGGCGGCAATGTGTACCAAATAAGGGGCTTTATCTTCAAGGCTGTCTTGAGTTTCTCCTTGATAGAGTGATTTCCATGGCAGTTGCGAGCCATGCAGTTTCGGTACAAGATGTTGCCCGGTTTGGCGGTGGTATTCCCCACTGTCAATGACGACATAGAGATGCGAATATTCAATAAACGTAGGTTGCCCCTCACGGTAATGAATGTCGCCTTTTTCTGACGGTCTTGGGTGTGTGAGGTTGCATTTATCCACTAATACGGCTGAAACCTTTGCATTATGTTGCTCACGTACTTGCCGTATTAACGGTAATTCTAAGGTTGAACTTTGTTCAATATGGGTGATTAAAGGGATTAATGTGTCATAGTCCGCAAAGGTATATTCACCTGGGTGAGCCGTAAAGTACTGGCGCATCTGCTTAATAGCTTGTGATTGACTTGTACCTGCTACGGTCATCACCCCCTTGAATTGTTCACCGTTGCGAGTATAACGGCATTGAGCAACCCAATACGCTTTATAGAGGGGATTTGGACTCAAGAGCATTAGGCCGTTCCTTTTTTCATCGCTTTCGCACGGCAATCCTCAGCTAATGGTAACCCTTCATTAACCGCCGCTTCTAACTGAGTAACCACTTCTGGGGCGCCCCCCGTTATTGACACATCGCCTTTGAGCAGAATTTTACCTGTAATAGTCACACCTTGTGCATCCAATTGAATCGACCCAGCCTTGCCTTTGATAATGACCGTTTCACTGGCTTGCAAGGTGTGGATTTTGGTATGGGTATGGATACCCCCTGCGGCTTTCAGGGTATAATCATTTTGGATATCACACTGCTTGTTTTCCCCGATTTCCTGAAAGTGACTAGCGTGGATAACTTCTTTCCAACTATTGTCAATGCGTGTGATACGGTCTTTCCCTATTTGTTCAAATTGATTGACATCAACCTGTACTGTTTGCTCATTGACTATGTGGATAAATTCGTCATGACACACTTCATGCTTACGGTTATTGGCGACAGTATGGCTATCATCATGCCCAACGTATTGGGTTTTATTATGATTAATATGAATATTATTATCGCGTTGCGCATGAAGATAAATTTCCTCATCGCCATTTTTATCCTCAAAGCGCAATTCATTAAACCCGTCTCCTTTATGGGTTTTGGTGCGAAATGTGGTACGGGTTTTATGTTTAGGTAAATCAATGGGGGAACGATTGCGACCATTATAGGTACATCCGGTGATAATCGGTTTATCTATATCATTGTTTAAATAAGAGATAATCACTTCTTGCCCAACACGAGGAATAGCCATAAAGCCAAATCCGTCCCCATTCCAACCTTGAGCGACTCTTACCCAGCATGATGCGCTATGGTCTGGTTTACCACGCCTATCCCAATGAAAATAGACCGTAACGGCACCTTGCTCATTGGTATAGATTTCTTCGCCCGGCGGGCCAACGACAGTGGCTAATTCATCACCATCGGCGGTAGGTTTAAAACGGTAAGGCGGGCGCCACTCTTGAGTACTCGGCACAAAGGAAAGCTGATTACTCAATTGCGTTCCTTCACCGCCACTGTTGTCGGCAAGAGGTTGCACACCGTGATGTGAGATACTAATCACCTGCCATGTGGTGTTCATGCGTGCACTGGGGTGGTTAGACAAGGTAAAAATACGCCCCGGCGCTAATTCAATGCAGTTTGTGGTCGCAGAGCCTACTTGACGCTGATTTTGTGATTGTTCATAACGTATCTGATTAAAGGGTTGTCCCTGAGCATCTTCTTCAAAGCGTCCATAACTTTCAAATATTTCATGTTGTTGATGAACCTCTCCTGTGACTTGATGGCTTAAGGGGTAGGAAGGTCTAAGTTGATTGTAATCTTTATCAACGCGAATATCGCTACAGAGTTGTTCAACATAGCGCCACGTTGTGGCGGTGCTATCGGTGATATCTGTATCCGATTGTGGGTTATAGGTTAAGGATATCCCCGCTCTCATGCCCAAATGCCGGTCGCTATAAAATAACTGTGGGCCTTCTTCAAACCAAAAATTAATCCCTTCTTCTGCGGCTAAACGGCACCAAAAGTCATACATTGTTTCTCGTTTTTGAGTGGTATAGGCGCGCTGCAAATGCTCTTCTGGGTGATAAAGCTGTTTATCATATTTAATGTGAGACTCATTGAGTAATGTCTCAAGAATATGAGGAACGGTGGTATCTTGAAAAATACGACTATCTTGTTTGAGGGTCATTACCCACATTTCAGGACGTATCACAAATTGATACCAGGTTTTTACCCCATCGGTATTTCCTTGCTCTGCCGCCGCTAAGATACCTTGTACTGTACGCAGAATGTGACCATCTCGCTTTACTGTCAAACTGGAAGCCATGCCTAACACATCATTAAAATCAATTTCCGAGAGTGGACTGACGGCTTGGATGGAGAGAGTGAAAAGTTGTGAGATCCCTTCTTGTAAATCGAATTGCGTGACTTGGAAAGTCTCTTCGGGTAATCCACCAATCTGACAAGTAAACACTAAGCCACTTTGCATGTCGCCACTTAAGATCTTCTCTATGAGTTGTCTATGTTGCTCTTGTAAAGCGAGATCTTGCGCGTATGTTCTGCCCCCGCCATGGGTTAATGTCTTACCCCCATTCAGTGGGTTGCCATCCTTATCACCCAGCCTTTGATATTTTTTTGAATTTGTTATAGACATCCAATAATCCTTCACGGGAAGTAGGAGACTAAAACGGTAAACGAGCCCCTAAGGACTCGTTTAACCCATGACTTATGCTTCGAGTGGTGCACGCCAGTCATCTGCACCTGAAGTCCCGGCAACAGTATGCTCCCAGTCAACTTTGCGGTAAGAGAGGGAGACTTCGATAAGTTGCGTGAAGTCGGCTTTAGCCGGATCTTGGCAATGAGGCATTTGGCAA
>PPYF01188158.1_pt1 | contig 73874 bp, 86 predicted proteins | sample 1559871 | NCBI WGS metagenome assembly PPYF01 (sample SAMN08240021, study PRJNA423297) | Human gut metagenome, whole genome shotgun sequencing project.
GAACCTTCGAAGTCGATGACGGCAGATTTACAGTCTGCTCCCTTTGGCCGCTCGGGAACCCCACCACGGGGTAATGCTTTTTACTGGCCTGCTCCCTTATCGGGAAGCGGGGCGCATCATATCAAATGACGCGCCGCTGTAAAGTGTTACGTTGAGAAAAATGAACTGGTTGCGTAATTTTCATCCGTAACGGATTAAAGGTAACCAGTTATTTTTGCTGGCGATTAAAGAATAATCGTTCGATTACCGTAAACAAAGACGCGCTGTGCCAGTACTTTGTATAGTGCACGACTTAAGACGTTTTTCTCGACGTCACGACCTGCGCGCATCATATCTTCAGCTGTGTAGGTATGATCGACATGAATAACGTCCTGCATGATGATTGGGCCTTCGTCCAGATTGTCATTCACATAGTGAGCGGTTGCGCCAATAATCTTCACACCACGTTCATAGGCCTGGTGATAAGGACGTGCGCCAATAAACGCTGGCAGGAATGAATGGTGAATATTGATGATCTTATTCGGGAAGCGTGCCACAAATTCCGGCGTTAATACCCGCATATACTTCGCCAGCACCACGTAGTCAGGTTGATAAGCATCAATGGCATCCGCCATCTTTTGATCGTGCTCGTTGCGGGTTAACCCTTCATGGCTTACCAGCTCAAACGGAATATCAAAACGCTCAACCAGAGAACGTAAAGTATCGTGGTTACCAATAACTGCCGCGATTTCGACATCCAGGCCGCCGTAATTGGCTTTCATCAACAAATCGCCAAGGCAATGCGCTTCTTTAGTGACCAGAATCACTATCCGGCGACGACCGGCAGGATTCAGCTCACGCACGGAGCCTTCTGGCAATGCGCTATCGAGATCCGCCAGCAGGGTGGAATCATTAAAAATCCCTTCCAGTTCCGTGCGCATAAAAAAGCGCCCGGTACGGTGATCAACAAATTCATTGTTCTGTACGATATTTAACTCGTGCTTGTAGCAAATATTGGTAATACGTGCGATCAGACCTTTTTGGTCCGGACAAATAGTACGCAGAACTTTACGTTGGAGTGAATGCATTGCTGGAAAAACCTTGTTGAGAGTGTTTGCTAAACCGTACCGTCAACCATTATTGGCCGCAGCACTTTTTAAATTTTTTACCTGAACCACAAGGGCAGGGATCGTTGCGACCAAACTGCGGACGTGTACCGTCAATATAGTACCATTGACCCTTTTCTTTCAAAAATCGCGAACGTTCAATTATTGCACCTGTTTTACCACCTTCGGTAAATCGAGCAACAAAACTGACAAATCCGATATTGTCGGCGTCCTGCCAACAATGTTCAAATACGGTCAATCCCAACCATTCAGTATGCGCAAATCCGGCCATCAATTCGGCACGTAACGCCGCTGCTCCACAAGAGGGATGCCAGGTCTTTATTAAATAATCTGCGTCTTGCATCACAAAAGCGCAGTAACGCGAACGCATGAGATGTTCTGGATCAGGTGCAACCTTTTCACCAGACACATAAGGGTGGCAACATAGGCTATACTCGACAGCACTACCACAGGGACAAAGCTGAGACACAAATAATCTCCCTGGAAACAATAACGGCGTATTAACCGCCTGAGTAGCACTATGTTAACCGAGCAGTAGCGATGTGGCTACGATTGCATTCCAGGGGAATCTTGCGGGAATAATGAGAAAGATAAAAATAGGGCTGGCGCTGGGATCTGGCGCGGCGAGAGGTTGGTCGCATATTGGCGTTATTAATGCGCTAAAAAAAGTGGGTATTGAAATTGATATCGTTGCAGGATGTTCAATTGGTTCGCTGGTGGGCGCTGCCTATGCATGCGATCGATTATCTGCGCTGGAAGATTGGGTGACCTCTTTCAGTTATTGGGATGTTTTACGCCTGATGGATCTCTCCTGGCAGCGCGGTGGGTTACTGCGCGGCGAGCGTGTCTTCAATCAATACCGCGAAATAATGCCGGAAACAGAGATCGAAAATTGTTCCCGTCGCTTTGCGGCTGTTGCCACCAATTTAAGTACGGGACGTGAATTATGGTTTACTGAAGGCGATCTCCATCTTGCTATTCGCGCATCATGCAGTATTCCAGGACTCATGGCACCTGTTGCACATAACGGCTACTGGCTGGTTGATGGAGCAGTCGTTAACCCAATTCCTATTTCCCTCACGCGTGCATTGGGGGCTGATATTGTGATAGCGGTTGACCTGCAGCACGATGCTCATTTGATGCAACAAGATTTGCTCTCCTTTAATGTCAGTGAAGAAAATAGCGAGAATGGTGATTCTCTGCCGTGGCATGCGCGTCTGAAAGAAAGGTTAGGCAGCATAACGACACGTCGGGCGGTGACAGCGCCAACGGCAACAGAGATTATGACCACTTCTATCCAGGTGCTGGAGAACCGCCTTAAAAGGAACCGCATGGCAGGTGATCCGCCCGATATTCTGATTCAACCTGTTTGCCCGCAAATATCTACGCTTGATTTCCATCGCGCGCACGCTGCCATTGCGGCCGGACAGCTGGCAGTGGAAAGGAAAATGGACGAACTTTTGCCGTTGGTACGCACCAACATTTGACCAGAATTTTTATCTACACTTAAGTTAATTCTGACAGGCGCAGGTGGCAATAGCATGCCACTATTGAGTAAAGCCAGTCAGGGGAGAGAACATGACGCAGCCATTGGTCGGAAAACAGATTCTCATTGTTGAAGATGAGCAGGTATTTCGCTCGCTTCTGGATTCATGGTTTTCCTCATTGGGAGCGACAACGGTACTGGCGGCTGATGGGGTGGATGCCCTTGAGTTGCTGGGAGGTTTCACTCCAGACCTGATGATATGTGATATCGCGATGCCACGAATGAACGGGCTTAAACTGCTGGAGCATATACGTAACAGAGGCGACCAGACCCCAGTTCTGGTGATATCTGCCACTGAAAATATGGCAGATATTGCCAAAGCGTTACGTCTGGGCGTTGAAGATGTTTTGCTGAAACCAGTTAAAGATCTGAATCGCTTGCGCGAGATGGTTTTTGCCTGTCTCTATCCCAGCATGTTTAATTCGCGCGTTGAGGAAGAGGAAAGGCTTTTTCGCGACTGGGATGCAATGGTTGATAACCCTGCCGCAGCGGCGAAATTATTACAGGAACTACAACCGCCGGTTCAGCAGGTGATTTCCCATTGCCGGGTTAATTATCGTCAATTGGTTGCCGCGGACAAACCCGGCCTGGTGCTTGATATTGCCGCACTTTCGGAAAACGATCTGGCATTTTATTGCCTTGATGTCACCCGAGCTGGACATAATGGCGTACTTGCTGCCTTGTTATTACGCGCATTGTTTAACGGATTATTACAGGAACAGCTTGCACACCAAAATCAACGGTTGCCAGAGTTGGGCGCGTTATTGAAGCAGGTAAACCATTTACTTCGTCAGGCCAATCTGCCGGGGCAGTTTCCGCTATTAGTTGGCTATTATCATCGCGAACTGAAAAATCTCATTCTGGTTTCTGCGGGTCTGAATGCGACGTTAAATACCGGCGAACACCAGGTGCAAATCAGTAATGGTGTTCCGTTAGGCACTTTAGGTAACGCTTATTTGAATCAATTGAGCCAGCGATGCGATGCCTGGCAATGCCAAATATGGGGAACCGGTGGTCGACTGCGCTTGATGTTGTCTGCAGAATGAGCAAACGATAACGCGGGCTAAATTTGCATTACCTGCTAATGTCGGCTGGTGGTACTATCGTCGCCATTCGTATAAGTAATTGTCTTAATTATGCTAACTCGCCTCCTTTTCAGAACTTAGCCCCTTCGGGGTGCTGATATACTGGGATGCGATACAGAAATATGAACACGTTCAAAACACGAACAGTCCAGGAGAATTTAAATGGCTGCCATTAATACGAAAGTCAAAAAAGCCGTTATCCCCGTTGCGGGATTAGGAACCAGGATGTTGCCGGCGACGAAAGCCATCCCGAAAGAGATGCTGCCACTTGTCGATAAGCCATTAATTCAATACGTCGTGAATGAATGTATTGCGGCTGGCATTACTGAAATTGTGCTGGTTACACACTCATCTAAAAACTCTATTGAAAACCACTTTGATACCAGTTTTGAACTGGAAGCAATGCTGGAAAAACGTGTAAAACGTCAACTGCTTGATGAAGTGCAGTCTATTTGTCCACCGCACGTGACTATTATGCAAGTTCGTCAGGGTCTGGCGAAAGGCCTGGGACACGCGGTATTGTGTGCTCACCCGGTAGTGGGTGATGAACCGGTAGCTGTTATTTTGCCTGATGTTATTCTGGATGAATATGAATCCGATTTGTCACAGGATAACCTGGCAGAGATGATCCGCCGCTTTGATGAAACGGGTCATAGCCAGATCATGGTTGAACCGGTTGCTGATGTGACCGCATATGGCGTTGTGGATTGCAAAGGCGTTGAATTAGCGCCGGGTGAAAGCGTACCGATGGTTGGTGTGGTAGAAAAACCGAAAGCGGATGTTGCGCCGTCTAATCTCGCTATTGTGGGTCGTTACGTACTTAGCGCGGATATTTGGCCGTTGCTGGCAAAAACCCCTCCGGGAGCTGGTGATGAAATTCAGCTCACCGACGCAATTGATATGCTGATCGAAAAAGAAACGGTGGAAGCCTATCATATGAAAGGGAAGAGCCATGACTGCGGTAATAAATTAGGTTACATGCAGGCCTTCGTTGAATACGGTATTCGTCATAACACCCTTGGCACGGAATTTAAAGCCTGGCTTGAAGAAGAGATGGGCATTAAGAAGTAACATCCGTATCGGTGTTATCCACGAAACGGCGTTGAGCAATCGACGCCGTTTTTTTATAGCTTATTCTTATTAAATTGTCTTAAACCGGACAATAAAAAATCCCGCCGCTGGCGGGATTTTAAGCAAGTGCAATCTACAAAAGATTATTGCTTGATCAGGAAATCGTCGAGGGATTTACCTTGCTCATCCATTGCTTTTTTGATTACAGCTGGAGTACGGCCTTGGCCAGTCCAGGTTTTAGTTTCGCCGTTTTCGTCAACGTAGCTATATTTTGCCGGACGCTGAGCACGTTTAGCTTTGGTGCCAGATTTAACGGCAGCAAGGCTATTCAGCAGTTCGTTCGGGTCAATACCGTCAGCGATCAGCATTTCGCGATATTGCTGCAGTTTACGAGTGCGCTCTTCAACTTCAGCAGCAGCCGCGCTTTCTTCTTCGCGACGTTCGTTAACAACAACTTCTAATTTTTCCAGCATTTCTTCCAGCGTTTCAAGTGTACATTCTCTTGCCTGCGCACGAAGAGTACGGATGTTGTTCAGAATTTTAAGTGCTTCGCTCATTGTAGTAATCTCAAACTTATATTGGGGTGGTTTGTTGAGGTAATAATAGAGCCTTAAATTCAGTTGTGCAATAGCCAGGAATGTAAGGAATTCAAAATTGTTCTTTATTTTGTGCCGCCAATAAATATCTTTTCATAAAATTAGCCAGAAAAGACGCGGCATATAGCCCTATTTACACCGATGATTTCGCAGCACGTGAGGTTAAAACTTCCTGATTCATGTCACATTTTATGGGGAGATTATCGTAGGCTGACGACCTTTCAGTCTTCTGTATTAGTTGTGTTTACGAGAATTCCCTATTAAGCGAATGATGAAAAGTAGAACAGTCGCAATAAGAGCATGGACTTAGTATTGCACTATCTCCTGGAGGTCAACAGAGGGCTATTACTTGCGCAACAGGTTAAAGATTGTGAATAGTTACCAGCAGTCATTTACCCGCTTATAACAAGCGAGGCAGTTGTAATGATAGCTCAGAAGGATTATGCAAGGCTTCGTAAGGGAGAACGCATATACCCACTTCTGTGCATACTGTTGAGCTGAAAAACTGACGAATTATGATAAACTCCAGCCAACTTTATTTCATATCATTGAGGGCCTGTGGCTGATGGCACAGCTATATTTCTACTATTCCGCAATGAATGCGGGTAAGTCTACAGCATTGTTGCAATCTTCATACAATTACCAGGAACGCGGCATGCGCACTGTCGTATATACGGCAGAAATTGATGATCGCTTTGGTGCCGGGAAAGTCAGTTCGCGTATAGGTTTGTCATCGCCTGCAAAATTATTTAACCAAAATTCATCATTATTTGATGAGATTCGTGCGGAACATGAACAGCAGGCAATTCATTGCGTACTGGTTGATGAATGCCAGTTTTTAACCAGACAACAAGTATATGAATTATCGGAGGTTGTCGATCAACTCGATATACCCGTACTTTGTTATGGTTTACGTACCGATTTTCGAGGTGAATTATTTATTGGCAGCCAATACTTACTGGCATGGTCCGACAAACTGGTTGAATTAAAAACCATCTGTTTTTGTGGCCGTAAAGCAAGCATGGTGCTGCGTCTTGATCAAGCAGGCAGACCTTATAACGAAGGTGAGCAGGTGGTAATTGGTGGTAATGAACGATACGTTTCTGTATGCCGTAAACACTATAAAGAGGCGTTACAAGTCGACTCATTAACGGCTATTCAGGAAAGGCATCGCCACGATTAATAAGAATTTCTTTACTGACAGGGTGAGCAGGGCACTTTTATCCTGTCAGTTCGTTTTACGCACTTCTTCCGGGCTATATACCCTTCTCGGCAGTTTTTTAACGCCGCTATACGCCTCACAGGGCTCTTAAGCACCGACGTTGACTTGTGACCTGTAAAGTACAATATCCCTGTGTTTAGGCGTTATACATCGTCGCAAATATGATGAAGGCTAATGCTGTCGGTTTATGGAAAAGTTGCTTTGGGTAAACAAAAAATACGGCCCCAGAAGGGCAATGCCGTTCACTTAAGAGGAGCGGCACTATGTTTCACAGGATAACGGGTTTTTGATATCTTAACCGACCTCGGCCTTGATGGTCGGGGGCGTTTTGTTATGAACACCACTTCCAGAGCACCCCGAAGATGCTCCAGTCGTTTCGGGATGGTCCCTGGTGACGCCGTGTTTCCCAGCTCTATCATTTCTGATGCGATATTCTTCCACGCAGGCAGTAGCCAGTGGCGGTTACAACCCTTCTGGTTCAGCGTCAGCAGCAGGTCTTCGCTGTAAAAAAGTTTATCAAACAACGTAATAGAGTTATCCGGGATGGTGGCGAGCATGGAGTGGGCCAGCACAGTTTCGCTCTGCCGGTAAGGTGCGGTCACGGCATTCAGCAGAATGTGACTTCCCAGGTTCATTAAGGCCACCAGACGCATAACCGGGTAGGCGTTCTGCCGCTTAGTGGATGTGTTGGCAGACCCATAATATTCACGCAGCTCGGGTTTATCAGGTGTCCTGAACTGTGCGCCATCAATGGCAAAAAGTTGCAGGCCGTGCCAGTCATCCTTCAGGTAACGTTCCGCGCCCCTGTCTGTGCGGTCTGGCGGAAGAGCCATTCCACTGGGGCGGCCCCCACGCGCTGACGCGCCTGGGTGACAGCGCTGCGGGCCAGCAGGTTCATCCCCGCTTCGCCATCCGCGCTCAGGTTCAGACGGCGAACAACATCGGTAATTGGCTCATTGCACCACCATCCAGATAACCATGTCCCCCGGTAAACGACGGCGGCGAACGGTCGCATGAGCAGAAAGCGTCAGGCAGTGTTGTATCCACTCGGTGGGAAGGTGTTCTGCAAATAGTTGTGCAGAGGGCGGAGGCATAAGCGGATGGTCACTGAAATCGAGCAGATCATTGAGAAGTGGTATAAGAAAACGGCTCCCTGTTGTGGAAGCCGTTATAGTGCCTCAGTTTAAGGATCGGTCAACTAATCCTTAACTGATCGGCATTGCCCAGAAGGGGCCGTTTATGTTGCCAGACAGCGCTACTGATTAAGCGGATTTTTTCGCTTTTTTCTCAGCTTTAGCCGGAGCAGCTTCTTTCTTCGCTGCAGTTTCACCTTCTACATAATCACGACCGTAGTAGGTATCCAGCAGAATCTGTTTCAGCTCGGAGATCAGCGGGTAACGCGGGTTAGCGCCGGTGCACTGGTCATCGAATGCATCTTCAGACAGTTTATCCACGTTCGCCAGGAAGTCTGCTTCCTGAACGCCAGCTTCACGGATAGATTTCGGAATACCCAGTTCAGCTTTCAGCGTTTCCAGCCATGCCAGCAGTTTCTCGATCTTAGCAGCAGTACGGTCGCCCGGTGCGCTCAGACCCAAGTGGTCGGCAATTTCAGCATAACGACGGCGAGCCTGCGGACGGTCATACTGGCTGAATGCAGTCTGCTTGGTCGGGTTGTCGTTCGCATTGTAGCGAATAACGTTACAAATCAGCAGGGCGTTTGCCAGACCGTGCGGAATATGGAACTGGGAACCCAGTTTGTGCGCCATTGAGTGACATACACCCAGGAAGGCGTTCGCAAACGCGATACCCGCGATAGTCGCTGCACTGTGAACACGTTCACGCGCTACCGGATTTTTAGACCCTTCGTGGTAGGACGCTGGCAGATATTCTTTCAGCAGTTTCAGTGCCTGCAGAGCCTGACCATCAGAGAACTCAGATGCCAGTACAGAAACATAAGCTTCCATGGCGTGAGTTACTGCGTCCAGACCACCGAAAGCACACAGGGACTTCGGCATGTCCATAACCAGGTTGGCGTCGACAATCGCCATATCCGGAGTCAGCGCATAGTCTGCCAGCGGATATTTCTGACCAGTAGCGTCGTCAGTTACAACCGCAAACGGAGTGACTTCAGAACCTGTACCAGAAGTGGTGGTGACAGCGATCATTTTCGCTTTCACGCCCATTTTCGGGAACTTGTAGATACGTTTACGGATATCCATAAAGCGCAGCGCCAGCTCTTCGAAGTGAGTTTCCGGATGTTCGTACATAACCCACATGATCTTCGCGGCGTCCATCGGGGAACCACCACCCAGCGCGATAATCACGTCTGGTTTGAAGGAGTTTGCCAGTTCTGCACCTTTACGAACGATGCTCAGGGTCGGGTCCGCTTCTACTTCGAAGAAGACTTCAGTTTCAACGCCTGCTGCTTTCAGTACGGAAGTGATCTGATCAGCATAACCATTGTTGAACAGGAAGCGGTCAGTCACGATGAGCGCACGTTTGTGGCCATCAGTAATCACTTCATCCAGCGCGATTGGCAGGGAGCCACGGCGGAAGTAGATAGATTTCGGAAGTTTGTGCCACAACATGTTTTCAGCTCGCTTAGCAACGGTTTTCTTGTCTTTAGCGCGGTACATTGCCAGAGTCGGGGACAGTTTTTCATGTGCGAACGGTTCGCTTTCATCAACAACGGTCACTTCACCGATCAGAATCTTGGTGTTTTCTGGTACAGAGAAGCCTGCCAGTTCAGCAATTTTATAGGCTGGCTGACCAACGATAGCCGCGTTCAGCGCACCGTTTTTCAGGATAACATCCTGAACAGCTTTCAGCTCTTTACCCTGCAACAGATAGCCGCCGTGGGTTGCAAAACGTTCACGTACAGCGTCATAAACAGAGTCAACAACAACAACAGACTGTTCAGAAGCACAGATTACGCCGTTGTCGAAGGTTTTGGACATCAGTACAGATGCAACTGCACGTTTGATATCAGCAGTTTCATCGATAACAACTGGAGTGTTGCCCGCGCCTACACCGATAGCTGGTTTACCGGAGCTGTATGCGGCTTTAACCATGCCCGGACCACCAGTCGCGAGGATCAGGTTGATGTCTGGGTGGTGCATCAGTGCGTTAGACAGTTCAACAGAAGGTTGATCGATCCAGCCGATCAGATCTTTCGGAGCACCGGCAGCGATAGCAGCCTGCAGAACGATATCAGCCGCTTTGTTGGTGGCATCTTTTGCACGCGGGTGCGGGGAGAAGATAATGGCGTTACGGGTCTTCAGACTGATCAGCGATTTGAAGATAGCAGTTGAAGTCGGGTTAGTGGTCGGAACGATACCGCAAATAATACCGATTGGTTCAGCGATAGTGATGGTACCAAAAGTGTCGTCTTCAGACAGAACACCACAGGTTTTTTCATCTTTATAGGCGTTGTAGATATATTCAGAAGCAAAGTGGTTTTTGATCACTTTATCTTCGACGATACCCATGCCGGATTCGGCAACGGCCATTTTCGCGAGTGGGATTCGAGCATCTGCAGCAGCCAGAGCGGCGGCGCGGAAGATTTTGTCTACTTGCTCTTGAGTGAAACTGGCATATTCACGCTGGGCTTTTTTTACACGCTCTACGAGTGCGTTAAGTTCAGCGACATTAGTAACAGCCATAATGCTCTCCTGATAATGTTAAACTTTTTTAGTAAATCATCTGCTCGAATACGAGAGTATAGTCAGTGCGGTGATGATTTGCTTAACCTATGAAAATCAAAAGCTTACTCGCGCTCACACTCACTGTGATTTACTAAAAGAGTTTAAACATTAGAGTTATTATCTCTAATGCGTCACTTCCAGGTGGCGTAAGCAAGATTACTCACTTCTGGGTACTGATTACGTGATCCAAATCAAATTTTTGCAAAGCTGACACCTTTCAGCATCGCTTTTCGCCATTATAGCTAACAGTTAATAAATTGTAGTATGATTTGGTGGCTACATTAGCATGTTTTGCACAACTAGATAACAATAACGAATGATAGCAATTTTAAGTAGTTAGGAGGTGAAAAATGCTGTCAAAAGGCGTATTGTCAGCGCGTCTTTTCAACCTTATTTATGGCTAACATTATCCGGCTTTTGCTTCGGAGCTAACCGTGATTCAGACCTTTTTTGATTTTCCCGTTTACTTCAAATTTTTCATCGGGTTATTTGCGCTGGTCAACCCGGTAGGGATTATTCCCGTCTTTATCAGCATGACCAGTTATCAGACAGCGGCAGCGCGAAACAAAACTAACCTTACAGCCAACCTGTCTGTGGCCATTATCTTGTGGATCTCGCTTTTTCTCGGCGACACGATTCTGCAACTTTTTGGTATATCAATTGATTCGTTCCGTATCGCCGGGGGCATCCTGGTGGTGACGATAGCGATGTCGATGATCAGCGGCAAGCTTGGCGAGGATAAACAGAACAAGCAAGAAAAATCAGAAACCGCGGTACGTGAAAGCATTGGTGTGGTGCCATTGGCGTTGCCGTTGATGGCGGGGCCAGGGGCGATCAGTTCTACCATCGTCTGGGGTACGCGTTATCACAGCATTAGCTATCTGTTTGGTTTCTTTGTGGCTATTGCATTGTTCGCTTTATGTTGCTGGGGATTGTTCCGCATGGCACCGTGGCTGGTACGGGTTTTACGCCAGACCGGCATCAACGTGATTACGCGTATTATGGGGCTATTGCTGATGGCATTGGGGATTGAATTTATCGTTACTGGTATTAAGGGGATTTTCCCCGGCCTGCTTAATTAATTCCTTTCAAATGAAACGGAGCTGCCATGCTCCGTTTACTTCGTCATTATTTTTACTTTGTTCCCGCGCAGTTATCAAAAGCAAAAGGAATAGGTAAAAATATTCTTCTCAAATTACAGTTAGTTATAAGGATTTCCTTAACTGCTTCTCCTCACCATCATGTTATTTTCGCCACATCATAATCCTGGGCTTGCTGAAGAATAATTGAAATGATATTAGTAATTCCACTGCCTTTGGTAGAGGAAAGTGCTAAATAATAATCAATTGTTAAATTATTGTGCATTTCACTACTGGAACTGTAATCAGAAAAGATAGACATGCTTAGCCAATCTCTATTTGATTGAATTGAAAGATGTTTGTTAAGGCATGGATGCAAGCTATAGATTCTGATACGGTCAATAAAAGAGAATTGCTTAACAATTTTGCAAAATGTATTGGCGAGTAAGAACCGCATTTGGTACTTTCCGGGCAACCGCCAGACGATTCTTTATTGGTAATGAGAATAATTAACAATTAAAGAGCGTCGCGAAAGAATAATGTGTCTCGACAGGGGAGACACAGTACGAATCGACATAAGGTGATCGTCTGAATCACCAGAATAAATAAAGTCGGTGATAGTAATACGTAACGATAAAGTAACCTGACAGCAGAAAGTCTCCGAGCCTGTGCAGGGTCCCAATCCGGGATTACACATGCTGGTTAATACCAGTAATTATAATGAGGGAGTCCAAAAAACAATGACCAACATCACCAAGAGAAGTTTAGTAGCAGCTGGCGTTCTGGCTGCGCTAATGGCAGGGAATGTCGCGCTGGCAGCTGATGTACCCGCAGGCGTCACACTGGCGGAAAAACAAACACTGGTACGTAACAATGGTTCAGAAGTTCAGTCATTAGATCCGCACAAAATTGAAGGTGTTCCGGAGTCTAATATCAGCCGAGACCTGTTTGAAGGCTTACTGGTCAGCGATCTTGACGGTCATCCAGCACCTGGCGTCGCTGAATCCTGGGATAATAAAGACGCGAAAGTCTGGACCTTCCATTTGCGTAAAGATGCGAAATGGTCTGATGGCACGCCAGTCACAGCACAAGACTTTGTGTATAGCTGGCAACGTTCTGTTGATCCGAACACTGCTTCTCCGTATGCCAGTTATCTGCAATATGGGCATATCGCCGGTATTGATGAAATTCTTGAAGGGAAAAAACCGATTACCGATCTCGGCGTGAAAGCTATTGATGATCACACATTAGAAGTCACCTTAAGTGAACCCGTTCCGTACTTCTATAAATTACTTGTTCACCCATCAACTTCACCGGTGCCAAAAGCCGCTATCGAGAAATTCGGCGAAAAATGGACCCAGCCTGGTAATATCGTCACCAACGGTGCCTATACCTTAAAAGATTGGGTCGTAAACGAACGAATCGTTCTTGAACGCAGCCCGACCTACTGGAACAACGCGAAAACCGTTATTAACCAGGTAACCTATTTGCCTATTGCTTCTGAAGTTACCGATGTCAACCGCTACCGTAGTGGTGAAATCGACATGACTTATAACAACATGCCGATCGAATTGTTCCAGAAGCTGAAAAAAGAGATCCCGGACGAAGTTCACGTTGATCCATACCTGTGCACTTACTATTACGAAATTAACAACCAGAAACCGCCATTCAACGATGTGCGTGTGCGTACCGCACTGAAACTAGGTATGGACCGCGATATCATTGTTAATAAAGTGAAAGCGCAGGGCGACATGCCCGCCTATGGTTACACTCCACCGTATACTGATGGCGCAAAATTGACTCAGCCGGAATGGTTTGGCTGGAGCCAGGAAAAACGTAACGAAGAAGCGAAAAAACTGCTGGCTGAAGCGGGTTATACCGCAGACAAACCTTTGACCATCAACCTGTTGTATAACACCTCCGATCTGCATAAAAAGCTGGCGATTGCTGCCTCTTCATTGTGGAAGAAAAACATTGGTGTAAACGTCAAACTGGTTAACCAGGAGTGGAAAACGTTCCTCGACACCCGTCACCAGGGTACTTTTGATGTGGCCCGTGCAGGCTGGTGTGCTGACTACAACGAACCAACTTCCTTCCTGAACACCATGCTTTCGAACAGCTCGATGAATACCGCGCATTATAAGAGCCCGGCCTTTGACAGCATTATGGCGGAAACGCTGAAAGTGACTGACGAGGCGCAGCGCACAGCTCTGTACACTAAAGCAGAACAACAGCTGGATAAGGATTCGGCCATTGTTCCTGTTTATTACTACGTGAATGCGCGTCTGGTGAAACCGTGGGTTGGTGGCTATACCGGCAAAGATCCGCTGGATAATACCTATACCCGGAATATGTACATTGTGAAGCACTAATGGCAATACGTGGGGCAGGAGTGTCCTGCTCCACGGTGTCTGATTTTTATCGCATTACAGAAGGCACAGGCCAGAAGGTAGGGCAATGTTAAAATTTATTCTACGTCGCTGTCTGGAAGCGATTCCGACGCTATTTATTCTTATTACTATTTCGTTCTTTATGATGCGCCTCGCGCCGGGAAGCCCTTTTACCGGCGAACGTACTTTACCGCCAGAAGTGATGGCCAATATCGAAGCGAAATATCATCTTAATGATCCGATCATGACACAGTATTTCAGCTACCTGAAACAACTGGCGCACGGTGATTTCGGTCCATCGTTTAAATATAAAGATTATTCGGTCAATGACTTGGTTGCATCCAGTTTTCCCGTTTCTGCCAAACTGGGAGCCGCAGCATTTTTCCTTGCGGTAATACTGGGTGTTAGTGCTGGCGTTATTGCCGCATTAAAACAAAACACCAAATGGGACTATACCGTGATGGGGCTGGCAATGACCGGGGTTGTTATCCCCAGTTTTGTGGTTGCACCATTATTAGTCATGATATTTGCGATCATTTTGCATTGGCTGCCGGGCGGTGGCTGGAATGGTGGGGCGCTTAAATTTATGATATTGCCGATGGTGGCGTTGTCACTCGCTTATATCGCCAGTATTGCGCGTATTACCCGTGGCTCTATGATTGAAGTATTACACTCCAATTTTATTCGTACTGCCCGGGCGAAAGGGTTACCTATGCGGCGGATCATTTTACGTCACGCATTAAAACCTGCTCTGTTACCCGTGCTCTCTTATATGGGCCCCGCATTTGTCGGCATTATTACCGGTTCTATGGTTATCGAAACCATTTATGGTTTGCCGGGGATTGGACAACTGTTCGTTAATGGCGCATTGAACCGTGACTATTCCTTAGTGTTAAGCCTGACCATCCTGGTTGGTGCTTTAACCATTTTGTTTAATGCCATTGTCGATGTGCTATATGCGGTTATCGACCCGAAAATCCGTTACTGATACTGGAGCTCGCGATGATGTTAAGTAAGAAAAACAGCGAGACGCTGGAAAATTTCAGTGAAAAGCTGGAGGTCGAAGGGCGCAGCTTGTGGCAGGACGCACGTCGACGTTTTATGCATAACCGTGCGGCGGTTGCCAGTCTGATAGTGCTGGTGCTGATCGCGTTATTTGTAATCCTGGCACCGATGCTTTCCCAGTTTGCCTATGACGATACTGACTGGGCGATGATGTCCAGCGCCCCGGATATGGAGTCCGGTCACTACTTTGGTACTGACTCATCCGGTCGCGACCTGCTTGTGCGCGTTGCGATTGGCGGGCGTATCTCACTCATGGTCGGTGTTGCTGCGGCACTGGTGGCTGTGGTCGTCGGGACACTTTATGGTTCGCTTTCCGGTTATCTGGGCGGTAAAGTGGATTCGGTAATGATGCGTCTGCTGGAAATCCTCAACTCCTTCCCATTCATGTTCTTCGTCATTTTGCTGGTGACCTTTTTCGGTCAAAACATCCTGCTGATTTTCGTGGCGATAGGCATGGTTTCCTGGCTGGATATGGCTCGTATTGTGCGTGGGCAAACCCTGAGTCTGAAGCGCAAAGAGTTTATTGAGGCGGCACAAGTTGGCGGTGTATCGACATCGGGCATTGTTATTCGCCACATTGTGCCGAATGTACTCGGTGTGGTGGTGGTCTACGCATCACTTCTGGTGCCCAGCATGATCCTCTTTGAATCTTTCCTTAGCTTCCTGGGGTTGGGTACGCAAGAGCCGTTAAGCAGCTGGGGTGCATTGCTGAGTGATGGCGCGAACTCGATGGAAGTCTCTCCATGGTTATTGTTGTTCCCAGCGGGATTCCTCGTGGTGACGCTGTTTTGTTTCAACTTTATCGGCGATGGCTTGCGTGATGCCCTCGACCCGAAAGATCGTTAAGGAGTGCAGCCATGAGCGTAATTGAAACTGCAACTGTGCCGCTCGCACAACAACAGGCTGACGCACTGCTGAACGTGAAAGATTTGCGTGTCACCTTTAGTACCCCGGACGGCGACGTCACGGCGGTCAATGATTTGAATTTTTCCCTACGTGCCGGAGAAACGCTGGGTATTGTAGGTGAGTCTGGTTCGGGTAAATCGCAAACTGCATTTGCGTTGATGGGCCTGTTGGCTGCCAACGGACGTATTGGCGGATCGGCAACCTTCAATGGGCGTGAAATCCTCAATTTGCCAGAGCATGAACTCAATAAACTGCGCGCTGAACAAATCTCAATGATTTTTCAGGACCCAATGACTTCGTTGAATCCCTATATGCGCGTCGGTGAGCAGTTAATGGAAGTGCTGATGCTGCATAAGAACATGAGCAAAGCTGAGGCGTTTGAAGAGTCGGTGCGGATGCTCGATGCGGTAAAAATGCCGGAAGCGCGTAAACGCATGAAAATGTACCCGCACGAATTTTCTGGCGGCATGCGTCAGCGAGTCATGATTGCGATGGCATTGCTATGTCGACCTAAGCTACTGATTGCGGATGAACCCACTACTGCGCTGGACGTCACCGTACAGGCGCAGATCATGACGCTATTAAATGAACTGAAGCGGGAATTTAATACCGCCATCATTATGATCACCCACGATCTTGGCGTGGTGGCGGGGATCTGCGACAAAGTGCTGGTAATGTACGCCGGGCGCACGATGGAATATGGCAATGCGCGCGATGTCTTTTATCAACCCGTTCATCCTTATTCTATCGGTTTGCTCAACGCGGTGCCGCGTCTTGATGCGGAAGGTGAAACAATGTTGACCATCCCTGGTAATCCGCCAAACTTGCTGCGATTACCGAAAGGTTGCCCGTTCCAGCCACGTTGTCCACATGCGATGGAAATTTGTAGTAGCGCACCGCCGCTGGAAGAGTTTACGCCTGGCCGTCTGCGTGCTTGCTTTAAACCGGTGGAGGAACTGTTATGAATGCTGTAACTGAAGGAAGAAAAGTCCTCCTTGAAATCGCCGATCTTAAAGTGCACTTTGAAATCAAAGATGGCAAACAGTGGTTCTGGCAACCGCCGAAAACGCTCAAAGCCGTCGATGGTGTCACTCTTCGCCTGTATGAAGGGGAAACATTAGGTGTGGTAGGGGAATCGGGATGCGGTAAGTCCACCTTTGCTCGCGCCATCATCGGTTTGGTCAAGGCGACCGACGGTCATGTTGCCTGGTTAGGTAAAGAGTTGCTGGGCATGAAGCCCGATGAATGGCGTGCCGTTCGCAGTGATATTCAGATGATTTTCCAGGATCCGTTGGCATCGCTAAACCCGCGTATGACCATCGGCGAGATCATCGCTGAACCACTGCGTACTTATCATCCGAAAATGTCACGCCAGGAAGTTCGCGAGCGCGTGAAGGCGATGATGCTGAAAGTCGGGTTATTGCCTAACCTGATTAACCGCTATCCGCATGAGTTCTCCGGTGGGCAGTGCCAGCGTATCGGGATTGCTCGTGCTCTTATTCTTGAACCGAAGCTGATTATCTGCGATGAGCCGGTGTCGGCGCTGGACGTGTCAATTCAGGCGCAGGTGGTCAACCTGCTCCAGCAGCTGCAACGTGAGATGGGATTGTCATTAATTTTTATCGCTCATGACCTGGCCGTGGTAAAACACATTTCCGATCGTGTGTTGGTGATGTATCTCGGCCATGCGGTAGAACTGGGGACCTATGATGAGGTCTACCACAATCCACTACATCCTTACACCAGGGCATTGATGTCGGCAGTCCCCATACCTGATCCGGATCTGGAGAAGAACAAAACCATCCAGTTACTGGAAGGGGAATTACCGTCGCCGATCAACCCGCCTTCCGGTTGTGTTTTCCGTACCCGTTGCCCGATTGCCGGTCCGGAGTGCGCCAAAACACGTCCTGTTCTGGAGGGGAGTTTCAGACACGCCGTTTCTTGCCTGAAAGTCGATCCGCTTTAAACACAATAAGGGCTGACAGTTGTCAGCCCTTTTTCACGCCGAAAGCGATTATTTATTCCCGCCAGATGATATGGCAAAGTTTGTGATCTTTTTCGCGGCATAACAGAATGCGGGCGAAAACATCGTTGATTTCACCATCTTCACTGTCCGCCAGACCAATCACCACTTCGGCAAAAAAGTCCGGGTTCAAATCGAAATCAACATGTTCCTGCCAGTCTTCCGCCGGATCGAATAACTCCGCGCCGCCGCGCTCTTCAAACTGAAGATTGAACAGCAGAACATCAGCTGGATCGAGATTGTCGGCAGCCAGTTCGAGAAAAATATCGTAGGCCTGCTCAAGCGTTTCATCTTCAGTCAGGCGATTGTTTAGATCCATATCCATAGTCACTACCTGTTTAACCTCTGTTGGCGACGTTTTACAGCAACGGGCTGAAGAAGTAAAACAGTCGCTCGGCGACACGTTGCCATAATGGACGTTTTAGCCATAAACGGGCATCGAGCAGACGTGAACGCGAAATATAATCGTCCTGAACGGCGGCAAGGTCTGCACCAAAACCTTTATCGTCGATTGCCAGAGTAATCTCGAAATTTAGCCACAGACTCCGCATATCAAGGTTAACGGTGCCAACCAGACTTAGTTCACCATCGACCAGCACGCTCTTGGTATGCAGTAACCCGCCTTCAAACTGATAAATTTTAACCCCAGCAGCCAGCAGTTCCGTAAAGAATGCGCGACTGGCCCAGCCGACCAGCATCGAGTCATTTTTTCGCGGAAGGATAATACTGACATCCACCCCGCGCTGTGCCGCCGTGCAAATCGCATGAAGTAAATCATCGCTTGGCACAAAGTAGGGCGTTGTCATGATCAAATATTCACGCGCCGAATAAGCCGCAGTCAATAATGCCTGGTGAATGAGATCTTCCGGAAAGCCTGGGCCAGAAGCAATTGTGTGAATGGTGTGACCGCTGGCCTGTTCAAACGGCATAATATTGACATCTGGTGGTGGCGGCAGAATACGTTTTCCGGTTTCAATCTCCCAGTCGCAGGAATAAATAATCCCCATCGCGGTGGCGATGGGGCCTTCCATACGCGCCATCAGATCAATCCATTGCCCTACGCCCGCATCTTGTTTGAAGTAGCGGGGGTCGACCATATTCATGCTGCCGGTGTACGCGATGTAATTATCGATCATGATCATCTTGCGATGTTGGCGCAGGTCCATACGGCGTAAAAACACACGCATCAGATTGACCTTTAAGGCTTCGACCACTTCAATACCGGCATTACGCATTAGCTCGGGCCACGGGCTGCGGAAAAAAGCCACACTCCCGGCGGAGTCGAGCATCAATCGGCAATGAATGCCGCGTCGCGCAGCGGCCATTAATGATTCAGCCACCTGGTCCGCCATGCCGCCGGGCTGCCAGATATAAAACACCATCTCAATATTATGGCGCGCGAGCTGGATGTCGCGGATTAACGCCTGCATCACATCATCTGACTCGGTCATCAGTTGTAGCTGATTCCCTTTGACCCCAGCGATCCCCTGACGACGCTCGCAAAGCTTGAATAATGGCGCAGCGACACTGCTATTTTCTTCGGCGAAGATATGCTTACAGGCTTTAAGGTCGTTAAGCCATTTTGCGGTGGAAGGCCACATCGCTCTGGCGCGCTCAGCGCGGCGTTTGCCTAAATGGAGCTCGCCAACGGCAAGATAGGCAATAATTCCGACTAACGGCAGAATGTAAATAATCAACAGCCAGGCCATCGCGGAGGGAACTGCGCGTCGTTTCATTAGAATGCGTAAAGTTACGCCTGCAATGAGCAACCAGTATCCCAGAATGGCCAACCAACTCACCAACGTATAAACGGTTGTCATAGATTAGAAATCCTTTTGAAAGCGCATTGTTATGAGTTTACGCATATGGATTCATCTGGCAAATAAAAACGCGGGAAAAGCACTGGTCAGCGTCGGGGGCGGGGGTATAATGACCATTCTGTTATTGCATAGAGTAGTTAACATGAAGCGGAGTAGAACGGAAGTGGGGCGCTGGCGCATGCAGCGTCAGGCTAGCCGACGTAAATCGCGTTGGCTTGAGGGGCAATCGCGCCGAAATATGCGTATCCACAGCATCAGGAAGTGCATTCTAAACAAACAGCGTAACTCGTTATTGTTTGCGATCTACAATATCTAAATGTACTGGGCACCATTGCGGTGCCCAATAAGTTTACTCCTCCGTCTTTAAACTCTATTTTTGCGCCGATTCTTTACTGTCAGCTTTCGTTTCTTGTTCATCGTTATCGCTGAAAATACCATGACCTGAGTTCAACAACATTGAAACGAGCATATCATTATTAATCTCTTCACCATTTAAAACTCGCGCCAGAATTTCGCTGCCAAACAGTTGCGGTGAGAGAATGATATCCGGATGTACCATCTTAATCTTATTCAGGTTTTTGCTATCACTGACGGCGAGAACTGTTTTGACATCACTGCTCATATCTTTTGCCGAGAGTACAACAAACGCGTTATCTGCATCGTTATCACTCAGCGCCAGAATGGCCCGGCAACGATCGATTCCCGCTTTCTTTAATACAGAACTGTCATTACTGTCACCGGGGATAACATCAGCATTATCGCCTAAGCGTTGCTCAAGTTGCTTGATATCATCTTCAGGCAAGTTGCTGATAACCGTTACGTTTTGTCCGCGTTGATTCAGTTGCAGGATCGTATTGATGGCGAGAATCGAATGTCCGCAAACAATAAAATGATCTTTACGATGCATTGTATGATTGTTTCCTTTTACAAGTTTGTTGAATCCCCCGCGGATAAGCGGACCAAAAATTGAGGTCATAGATGTGGCAAAAACGGTAATGCCGGAAATAATGACCGAAATAGTGAACAATCGTGCTGATTCAGAAACAGGGACAATATCGCCATAGCCGACGGTTGACATGGTTTCTATCGAAAAATAGAACGCGGTCATCAAACTTTCTATTCGCGGATTAAAACCTTCGCTTAAATAAAGCGCACCGTAGGTTGAGTAAAACAGTAATGTCGTGAAACTAATAAATGCAAAAATTGTCCCGGCTGCGGCGCTACTGTGGGAGAAGTCTTTGCGCAGTATCAGCAAAAACACCAGCGTAAAAATGCAAAATCCAATACTAAATTTCAGCCAGGGATAAAAATGCAGGGTGTAAATTAGCGCTATCAACAACAAAATGATACTGATTGCCCATGCGAGCTTTGCCCGGAACAGTAAGCCAATGGAGTTCAGGACAAGAAAGACGCCGAGCATAAAGAGTGGGGCGTTTGCCAGCAAGGAGAGATCCAACTCTGAAAATGCTTTGATATGGAAAATATCAAGCAAATTGACCGACATACCATAGATTGTTTTAAAAATAAGCAATCCATTTAAAAAGACGGCCAGCGCGAGAATGTCGTGCCGAAGGGTCACCCATAAATTTGTTGCTGTTTGTTTGAATGTAGCCCAGTGACTCACTGATACCTCTGTAACCACAATTTTGTTTAATTATCTTAGCGTGCACATTTTCTGAACATACATGCAGCGCGTGAATGTGTTAAACAATAGTAGATGACTTTATCCGCAGTAATCAAAGGATTTGAGCGAGCAACTGTACCTCAGGAAAGGTCATTTTTCCTGAATATGCTCACATCATATAAAGAAATACAGATAAAGTTATTATCTGCTTGTGGTGGTGAATGCACTGACCGGCTATAAGGAAAGGCCAAACAAGAACACGGTTGCAAAAACCGTGCCCTTAAATATTGAATCTCTATTCAGAACACTTTCTTAAATTGTCATTTGGCATATTACGAACAATTCCGCGTAAAAACGTTCTGTTACGCTAAACCCTTATCCAGCAGGCTTTCAAGGATGTAAACCATAACACTCTGCGAACTAGTGTTACATTGCGTGTAGCTTTGAGTGGGCAACTTTGTGTACACTTTTGTGTACCCAAAAACAAAAATGTGTACCCATTCAATGATCACCGACACAAAGCTCAGGAAGGCGCTCGGCAAGAAAAGAGATGATATCGAGATTATTTCTGATTCGCACGGGCTCAACGCCAGAATCAGCCAGGCCGGAAAAATATCATTTTTCTATCGGTATCGCTGGGCCGGTAAAGCGGTAAAACTCAATGTTGGTGATTATCCTGCAATGAGTATCACCCAGGCAAGAGAGCGTCGCCAACAATTCAGAAACTGGTTAACTGAGGGACTGGATCCGCGAGAGCAGGTGAAGCTGGATAAGCAGACCCGACAGGAAGCGATGTCCGTTGCCGAAGCGTTCAATTACTGGATTGAAAGGCACTGTATCGCTAACGGGCTAGTTAAAGTCGATTACTATCGCCAGGTGTTTGAGAAACATATCGCCGAACCGATGAAGAATGTCAAAGTCGATAACACAGCGAAAATGCACTGGATCAACGTCTTCGATTCTATAGAAAGCAGGGTGATGGCTCATTACATGCTTTCGCTGTGCAAACGGGCGTTTAGGTTCTGCGTTAACAGAAGTGTGATCGCCTCAAACCCACTCGAGGGATTACTGCCATCTGATGTCGGGCAAAAGCCTAAAAAGAGAACTCGCAGGATGGACGATGACGATCTGCGCAAAATCTATCAGTGGTTGAAAAGCCATATGTCGATAGAGTCCGTTTTCCTGGTGAAATTTATTATGCTTACCGGATGCCGTACGGCTGAGATTCGACTTAGTGAGAGATCATGGTTTCGATTGGATGATAATGAGTGGGTCGTGCCTGCGGGCAGTTATAAAACTCGGGTACATATTAGAAGGGGACTCTCAGACGCCGCCGTTAACCTGGTCAGAAATCACCTCAAGAAAATAAACACCAATCACCTGGTGACTTCACAACGTAAAATTGATGGCGGGATCAAAGATTCGCCCGTTCATTCACCTGTGGCATCCAATTACGCCCGTTCTATTTGGAATGGAACAGGTATGGCAGAGTGGTCGCTTCATGATATGAGGCGGACGATAGCTACAAATCTCTCTGAGTTAGGTTGCCCGCCGCACGTAATTGAAAAGCTGCTCGGGCATCAGATGGTGGGGGTTATGGCGCATTACAACCTTCATGACTATATCGATGATCAGAAACACTGGCTCCGCGTTTGGCAGAGCCATCTTGAAGAGATCATCGGAGAGCCCTTCAGTTAATTTATCTTCTTTTTATCCTCCCACTCTTTGATTGACTCAGAGCGCCAGCGGTTAGGGTTGCCGGGCCAGTCAGGGGGTGGGAACGGGCATACGAAGCCCCGAGGCATTGTGTCTGCACTTTGCCATGACCAAAGGGTTTTGCGTGAAATTTTGTAGCGACTGGTCAGGTCTGACGTTACCAAAATATCATCCATAGCTCTCTCCAGTTGCCCGTTCGGGCCATTCAAAATCTTTTTCAACCAACCTGCCCGGGCAGGGAGCGGAGACGGCGCATGCCGGTCATCGCTGTGGCCACGTAGCTCGCCTTTCGGTTCACCACCTCCACCCAGACTTTAACGCCTTCAACCTTCACCGTATAAGTCTCTTTCATCTTGCTTCGCCCATAGTCGCCATATGTTTGCAAGTGAGCTGCCAGCGCGATGTCGCATGCTTGGCGAGCTAAAGGTGATTGCTTACTTCCTCGATTGATCAGTCGCATATAATCTCCTTGAGGGAGGGTTACCCCTCCCGGTCTCGTCAGGCCACGTATTCCGGTTTCATATCCACCAGGGTGATGCTGAATTGATCGTGCAGTTCATCGCCTAAGTGACGCTTTGAAGATGCAAGCATGCGCTCGGCTTCAGCGAACCGTTCGGCTGCATGCGGCTCGTCGGGCTGGGGCAGGGATTTAATAGCCTCCTCAACCTTGTTGCGTGCATCCACTAGGTAATAACGCTTTACGGCTTTGTTTTTCAGCTCGGTGAATAGTGCGGATCCCAGCGTAGCTTTCGCCGTTTCAATGTCGGCACGCAGCGATTTGGCGCTATCCACGTCCTGAGCAGATTCGATGCGTTCGCGGAAATCATCGGCAAGAGAGTCGACATTTACCGACGATTCCTGTGCGCTTTGCGTGGTTGTGACGGTGTCACCTGAGATATCAGCCAGGCTAACGCGTTGCGGCGTTGGGTTGATCTCTTTTTCTGTGCGCTGTTCAATCTCATCAGGGGTGTACACACCAAGAACAACTGCAGGGCAATACAGGCGCGCCCAGTATTTGAGTGCCAGATAAGCGATCTGCTGTTTCGGGTTTGATACCCAAAGTGGAGAATTACGTGTGATTACGCTGGAGAGGAAAACAGGCTCTCCCCAGGTGATATCACTTTCACCGCGAATAACGGCACCTACCCGTACCGACAGTCCTTGTTCATCAGCACTTTCCCAACCGCGTACCATTTCTTTCTTGTCGTACGTCCCGCCACCTTTCGCAGGCTTTTTAACGGTTATCTCGCGGCTGCTGGCACATTTCGACCAGTCGCCCTCGTACTCATAGTGAAAGCGGCCAACGATGGCGTTTGAGCTGGAGATCACCGCATTAACCAGTTGCGCTTCGTATCCCAGGACACCGTTAACCAGGTGCGTCTTTTGCGCCACGGCGTAAGGGTTCATACCCCACTGCATCGCCTGCATGATGATGGCCATGCAGTCTGCCGGATTGCCGCGGAGGTGCTCAGGCACCGTTACGGCTGCCTGTGCCATCAACCCGGCGACAGACTGAAGCTGGGTTAAAGCCTGCACGTTGAAAATGGCATTGCTGGCTGAGATCGTGTTTGGAGTCTGCTGTTCAGCGGTTACGATATTCGTGTTTTCCATCATCATTCCCCTTATGCCTGAGTACGCAGCGCTTCAAGGCGGCGCAGGTCGAAGTCGTTCAGTTCGTCGGTGTAGTCAGCAGTGATTGGCGCTGGCCATTCACCTGTGTCGAATCCGGTTGCGATATTGCGCATCGCTTTGCGGTACTCGAGCATACCCAGCTCCAGTAGTTCAGCGGATGCCTCGATGATGGCGATCCAGTGGTAGTTCTCGTCTTTGTTGACGAAAATCCAGAAGAACTGATCCAGCGCTGCGGTTTCGCAGTACATAGCCGCGCTCAGGTGATAATCACGTTCAATAATTTCCCGGTGTAGCCTGGCGCGCAGGCTTTCCTGCTTAACATTCCACATGCTGATGGTTTTCAGGTCTGCACCTATACGCACGCCATCCAGGTCGATCTCAAGGTCAGGGCGCACACGAACTTCCAAGCCCGTCTCCTCGTCAAAACCAAAGTAGCTCACCTCAACGGCTCGGCTAGGGTGGGTCAGCAGCATGCCGGCGGTCGGGTGTGCCAGAAGCGCTTTTTGAATATTCAGCGCGGTGCTCAGCTGCTGGCGGGTGACCAGCACTTTTCCTTCCGGGTTATCGCGCCAGGCATCCAGCAGTTCGTCGGCAAATACGGCATCTGGTTTGACTGCCTTCACGGCCTGGATCATGTCTGCTTTGGTACCGGACACTTTCAGTGGTGCCGGTTTCTGTGCTTCCTGAGCCACAAGGTCAGGGTTGATGATTGCCAACTGCTCCAGCAGCGCGTCACGGCTGCCGCTGGTTTTAACCGGCGGCGGCAGGGTGGCGTTGTACTCTTTAATGCATGCCTTCATTGCCGTCGCCGTCTGCTTCTGGTCACCATCAATACGCTGGAAGTCAGCTGGCAGCGCCATATAATTCTGTGCCGTTTCTTCCAGGTTAGCGCCAAGCGGAACCTGCGGCGGCAGGGTGGCGTTGTACTCTTCCAGTAACACCTTGATGTCGTCGGCAGACAGCAGCGCCGGCAGGCTGGCATTGTGCTCATCGATAAAGGCGCGCAGGGTCGCGGCCGTTGTGAATGCGCCTTCAGGGATCACCGGTTCAACGCTGAATTCTGCGTCCAGTAGTTCAGGCTGCAACGCCAGCGCATGCACCAAGTTGCCCATGTCCAGCACCGCTGAGCGCTCTTTGACGATGGTTTTCTCTACGTGGCGCGCATTGAAGTACATCAGCGAAACGCGCGCATCTTTCACCTGGGTTGAGCTGATGCCGTTGGCGGCGTGGTAAACCTCGTTTGGCAGCCCTTCATAGCGGCCTGGCTCGAAATAAGCGGGATAAACAACAGCTGGTTCGTCAGATTGCGCTTCTGGCTCGGTTTGTGCTGCAACTGGTTCGGTTTGGCTTACAGAATCGCTATTTTTGGCGACAGAATCCGTATTCTGGTTTACATCGTCCTTCTGGCTGGTATCTGACTCTTCACCAGACTCCAGACTGCTTTCGCCTGGCTGTACTTCATCACCAGCTTGTTTTTCATCACTGACAGTTTCTTGAACCTGCACATTGCTGGTGGTCTCCGTAGCCTTTTTCGTGCCATGAGTTGCTGAGTTCTGCAGCAAAGCCGTAACGTCGAATATTCCGTTGCCGACATTTTTAACCAGTTCTTGTTCGACTTTCTGCGGTTGTGCTGCCGCTTCCTCTGCGCGGCGGCGTGCTCCTTCTTCACGCACGCGTTGCAGGTTCTCTTCGTGAGTGCAGAAGGATTTGCGCGGAGACTCCTTACCTTCAGGTTGGGGAATTTCCTGTGCTGCGGGTTCAGCCTCATGCAACGGCAATAACTCGACCGCGGAATTGAACGCGGCTGTCATGGTCTGGTTAACAAATTCCAGGTGAGCGACAGGAGTTAAATGAATATTGTCCGGTGCGATACGTACCAGGTTAAAAATAGCCGTGCGGTTAACACCCAGAACGCCTGGCTGATTGCGCAGGATGTTGCTCCATGATTTCCATGGTTCTTCTTTTTTGGTCACGATTTCTTTAGCGCGACGAAGAATGCTGCCCGGGATCTCGAAGTGGTTGAAGTCCATAGGCAGAAGGGCACACGCAATCTCTAAATCGAGAGTGTCCAGTGTGTGGTGTGCGTCAGGTCCACGGTCAGTGACGTAACCGCCGTCGGCATTAGTGCCGGAATCAGTACGCTGCACACTACTGATGCGATTACCGGCGGCCCATTCGCGAACGAGGATACCGCGGTCGATGTGATCTGTAGCGAACCACAATTTCAAAAACTGGATTAAGGTTGCGAGTTCAGGGATTTTTCCATCGACAGGGAAGACTTTCTTAACGGCATTCACGACTTTATGAATATCGTGCTCAATGGCTTTTTTGAATGCTTCCACATTCTCAGCTGCCAGCAGCAGGTTCTGGACGTACGCGTCATCGGTGTCCATCTCAAGGCGGACAATCTCATTTTTCTGCCCTGCGTCGATGTGATAGAGATATTCACCATCACCGATGAACTGAGCCAGTACGCGCTGGCGGAATGGCAGGGTGGCAACAACGATCAGGTTCGGTTGCTGTGTCTGCTGGGATTGCTCTTCGGTATCGACTTCACCATCAACGACGCCACCTTCTGCCCGGCCCTTCTCGTCGGTCTGGATACCGTCCTCAACAGTGAGATCTTGACCCGTTGTAACGTCAGCAGCGTTGCTGGTTTCAGTTTTGAGCAACTGCAACTTACCACTGCGCCAGTCTTCTACCAGTTGATTGCGGTCACCGGCATCGGTGTTCACCCAGTCAGACATGAATGCAGCGATCAATCTTGGTTCGTGCTCTTCGTCTGGTGTGAAAATGTCCTTAACCGCCCGAATCATTTTCCACTCAGCATTCAGGCTGAGTTTGGCGGTCGCGGGCACATCGTTCCTTGCCACAAGCAGGCTATGGAGATATGTATTGCCTTCATCCAGTGACATTTCGCTGGCAGCCAACTGCTGCTCTTTAGTGACGTGGGTTTGGTATTTATCGTTCATCAGATGGACGGCAAAGCGGACCGCTGGAGTACGGTTTTCAACCGGGACAATTTCGGACGCAGTCGCATCTTCAACGATTACGGTCGGAGTAGGTGTGTAGGGGGCGTCAACGGAACCAGTAGACACACCAGCGGCTTTTGGCAGCCAGGTGCGCCCATCGTCCTGAAGCTCGTAGCGATCACACCAGGTAAAATCAACTTCACCTTCTTTCGGCAGGCCGTCGACAACTGGGAAATCAGTGCGAATCGGTTTGGCGTAGTCCTTACCCCGACCTGTTTCGATACCTGCATCTTCCAGCGCAACATCCAGCATCAGATTGGCGCGAGCCTCGGTTTTAGCAGTGAACCAGACCACTGCATCTTGCTTTCCGGATTTCTGAGTGGCTTTAACCACATTAAAGAATTCCATGTGAGATCCTCATTTTTGGGTGTTAGAATCCCCGGACCATTGATAGCGCCCATTGGGTTAACTTTGGTTTTAATGTTGTTTCCGGTGTAACTTTGGTCGGTACCACCGGACGTAGATCCCGCCTTGCGCGGGTTTTACGTTAGCCTTCGTGAGCCATCTGGTCGTGCGAAGCGCAACGTTTGGAGCAATACTCTTTTTCTTTGCGCGCCAGCTGTGAGCCGTTGCGATAGAGAAGGGTGCTCTTGATTACTTCCTCCGTTTTAACCGGCTTGCCGCAATATCCGCATTTCTTGTCTAACATGACATCCTCCGCTAGTGGCTGAGTCCATGCCCCAGACCGTTCAGATAAACTTCAACCAGCAAATCCTTGGTGTAAGTCATTTCTACGCCGCGATGCAGATACAAACGTCCGCGAGCGTTAGCTGATGCCGTCCAGGTTGAGTCTTTGTGTTTGACGAGCATCCCCGGCTGAACTGCGCCGCGGTTTACTGTCTGTGTACCGTAGTGCTGATGAACCATGATGACCTCAACCGACTATTCGTACGCCGTCGGCGGCTACTTCGTGGGCTCCATGCCTGGGTGGTTCGTGGTGCGTCTTGGTGAGTTAGATTAAATCACTGGTTTATATATATGTCAACTTAAGGTTGGTGTTAATTGTAAATCTGAGGTTTATGTGGCTGGGTTTTGTGAAACGTCTGCAGAATCGCAGGCAAAAAAAATCCCGACGCGTGGTCGGGATGAGAAGGTTCGGGGAAGGCGACAGAGTTAGTAGCTGAGAGCCTTATAACTCAGGCGTATTGACCAAATCTGACTAAAAGAAGTGCATAAAAGCTTTGTACAGCCCTGTACCAATGGCGATAATCGCAGGGACACCTAAGAGAATCGCCAATTTAGCATCAGAGATTTTCTTGTCCACTGTGTCTGATGAGGGCTTTTTGTCTACAGACTCTTTGATACTAGACAGCCTCTCCAAAACTACAGCCATATTTTTGTCCAGTGAATTCACTGTCGTATCAACTTTTGAAACTGTGTTTTTTATCTCGGCAACATCTTTCTTGATGTGGGCAACTTCAACCTCAAGAATAGCCAATCTCTTTTCCATGTCGTCACCTCCATCTTCAGTTGACGTATGAATGATTTCAGTATCATCCATAGCAACTGATGTGACAATCCGTTTTTGTTTATCCGAAGCGGCAAAACTACAAGCACCCATAAGGAAGGTTGCTTGGCTCGAAGCTACTGATGAAAACTCTAAGCCTACTGTAGCTCCGCTATGGTCTGAATATGCAATCAATAACTTCCCTTCACCAAGAGATGATTGAGCCGCATCCATCAATTATTATTCCTCAAACATACTTTTTAAGGATTGATAAAAATCATAAGCCTTTTGTTTGCTTAAAGTCACAGACACAACTTTGGTTCGCTGCATGCCCTTGACGACTATATCCGCATTATCCGTACCGATGATCGGGCTGCTATTCAGGAACACAAAATTGTAAACTTCGTAACCGGCATTTTGTGTGCCGATTGTTACGACACCGTCAGCATTGGTCTCGATGAAATTTTTCGCTTCGATTACATCATTAAGATGCATAAGTTCGACGGTTGTTTCTTTAGACACCGAATCCTCCAGAAGATATTAAATCTTGAAATATTTTTATTACATGGAATTAGATACTACTGGTTTAGGTTTGCTCACCTTGCGATCGAATCCGACCCTTCATGTACTTCTCGTACAGCTCATCTAACTCTTTCAGGCGAAGCGCAAAAATGCGGAGCATGTTCTGCTGCTCTTCTTCCGGTAACTGGCGGTAGAGCTCGAGCAAACGCTGTTCGTCCGGTTTGAGACCGTCTTTCTCCCCAACGTCTTCACCGAGTAGCCAGGCGACAGAAATACCAACAGCGTCGGCTATGGCCAGTGCCGATTTCTTACTAATCACGCCTTTTTTGAACCAGCCGTTTACGGCCTGAGGGGTGACTCCAGCTATTCTTGCCATGTCTGCTTTGGTAACGCCGCGATCAGTGATCTCAGTAAGGCGCTCCACCAGAACGAGGTTGGGTTCTTCTTTTCTCATATGGTCATTGTAAATATTTGGTTTATGCACGCAATAAATCCAAAGTTTGCATGAAGTATAAATCTGTGGTTTACTTCTGCTATCAATAAGCAGGAGAAGCACATGTCCGCACTCGATAAAGCAATTAAAGCCGCTGGCTCTGCCAGAAAGCTCAGCATCGCGCTTGGTGTGACGAGTATGTCTGTAAGTCATTGGAAGAATCGTGACCAAGGGATCGTCCCGCCAAGCTATATCTTCCCGATTTTCAAAATGACAGGCGTAACCCCCCACGAGCTGCGCCCTGATCTCTATCCAAATCCCACTGACGGATTACCAAAGTAGGAGCACTGACAATGCAAACACTTTCTTTTCAACAGAATAACAGAGCGCCATCAGAGCACCTGAAATTCCAGTATCAACACAGTGAGGCTGAAGGCCAGCCGGTCGATCACCGGGCTATCTGTTCTGCCGTCCGCGCCTGGGCGGCGGCAGAGGGCCGCGTGGCGGTCGCTCTGGCGATTAAAGAGGCTGCCGAACAGGCCGAGCTTGACAGCATTGACATGACCGGCAGCGCCGATGTGTGGAACGTGAAGCTGTTTCGCTGGCTGGACAACCACGAGAAATCACCGGCCTACCGGGCGAACGTCGAGCAGCTGGCGCCGGTAATAATTTCGGTTCTGCCGCTGGCGTACCGGGATCGCGTGATTAAGCACGACTGCTTTGCGGTTCGTGTCGCCAGGTCGGTGAAAGAAGACGCTGAGGCGATACAGGCTGTCGTCCTCAAAGCCCCCAGACACGAACGGATGAAGGAAATCAGCGAGAGCATCGTAGCCAAGCTCTACCTGGACGGACCTGATTCTGTGGCGCCCATTATGGCGATGGTTACAACGATGCTGGGTGGTGCGCTATGACGGGCTCAGAAATGGCGAAAGCCGCGGTGCTCGAACACCAACGGCTTTCAGGTGCAAAAACAGTGCGTAATTGCGGAGAACAGTATGTCAAACACCGCTGAAATAATCAATTTCCCAAATAAAACTGAACAACCGGGAGGTCGTATGGCCGACCTGTCGAACGGGTATACCAAGGTCGCTAACGAGATCCAACAGCTTAAGCCTCGCCTGAGACTGTCAGGCCGGGAATGGCAATGTTTTGAGGCGGTGATCTGGCTTACCTACGGCTGGAACAAGAAACAGGACCGCGTGACAAATACGGTTATTGCCGAGCTTACGGGCCTGAGCGATACGCATGTATCGGACGCGCTTAAGTCTCTCGCAGAACGCAAAATCATCTTTTCACAGAAGCAGGGCATGATGAAAATCGTCGGTGTAAACACTGACCTTTCAGCATGGATTTTAGACAAACCGGAAACGGGAAGAAAATTCCCGAAAACGGGAAAATCCTTCCCGAAATCAGGAATAACCTTCCCGAAAACGGTAGACACCCAATACAAGAACAAGAACAGTATTAAAAGATCTTCGTCCGAGAATTCTGACGAATCCTCTGACGCACGTCTGAAGAAATTTTTATCAACTCATCCTGAAGCTGCGGTCTACACACCATCCGGTGCGAAGTGGGGCTCTGCTGAAGACCTCGAGACAGCTAAGTGGATTTCCTCCAGGGTGAAGCTGATTAACCCAACCTGCAAAGCCCCGGACATGACCTCCTGGTCTAACACTGTTCGCCTGATGCGCCAGATAGACAACCGGTCGCACCAGGACATCTGCGCGCTGTATGACTGGGCTAGCAAACACCACTTCTGGCAGACCAACATCCTGAGTCCCGAAAGCCTGCGTAAGCAGTGGGACAAGCTGACAATGCAGCGTAACGCCGGAGGTGAGCAGCGCGCTGTCAAGCCAGATCTGGACTTCAACAACACTGACTGGGCCTATGGGGTGATCCGATGAAATCTCTTGCAGAGCAGATGCGTAACCACGACCGCGAGCAGATGAGCCGCATGGCCCATAACCTGCCAGAGCAGTACCAGGAGTGCGCGCCGGTCGAGCAGGTGGCGCAGGTATTCAACAAGCTGTTCAACGAGCTGCGCGCCGCGTTCCCGGCCAGCATGGCGAACTTCCGCACCCAGGAAGACCTGAACGAATTCCGCCGTCAGTGGCTGCTGGCGTTTCAGGAGAACGGGATCCACACCATGGCTCAGGTCGATGCCGGCATGCGCATTGCCCGCCGCCAGGAGCGCCCATTCCTGCCGTCGCCGGGCCAGTTCGTCGCCTGGTGCAAGCAGAGCGGCGGCGCGCTGGGCGTCAACGTTGACCAGGTGATCGCCGAATACTGGGACTGGCGTAACCGCTCGTTCGAATTCATCTCCAGCGAGCAATTTCCATGGTCGCAGCCGGTCATGTACCACATTTGCGTAGAATTGCGCCACCGCAGCACCGAGCGCCAGTTAACGCATGGTGAACTGGCACGCGAGGCAGGCGATCTGCTGGACATGTGGGAAAGGCGCGTCACCGAGGGTAAGCCAGTGCCGCCGGTACGCCGGGCTATTGCCGCACCAGCTGCCGAGCAAGGGCCGACGCCGATCCAGCTGCTGCTGGCCAAGTACAACCGCAACAAGTCGAACGGGATGGTGTGACATGAACATAACAATCCGTGAGCAGGTGCTGGCAGCCCTGCGCAACAACCCAGGGTTGAACAACGCCAAACTGGCAGGGCTTATCGGCATGGACACCAAAAAGATATCCGGAACGGTGAGCACGCTGCTGGCAGACGGCCTGATCCGCTGCGAAGGAAAATACGGCCAGCGCCTTTACAGCCTGACCAGCTACGGAATGCGCTTCGCCCCTGACACGATACCTGGCATGAAGCAGGGTAAGTCGAAGTTAATTCAGCGGACGGACACAAACGTGATCTGCCAGGAGTGCCGCAACAGCGCGGCGATGAGAAGGGTATTGATGGTTTGGGGGAGGGTAGGGGTATGAAAATCGAAGATATCAAAAACGTTGCGGTGTTCTTCAATATGAACGGCAAGACAGTAGCGTTACGAATGGATGCTGAGCAGAAGCGGATCGTCGCATTAATGGCGCTTAACACGGCTGATGCTCGGGCAGAACTGATTGAAGTGCCGCACATGACTTTACCAGCAGACCCAGCCATGGAGGAGGCCGCCCAATGAGCAACATCGACAAACGTGGATTACGGGAAGCAGCGGAGAAGGCGACGAAAGGCGGGTGGGCTGCACGTAGGGGAGGTGAAAACCACTCTTGCGGTCGATGAATACGACGAACATCGCGCGCAGCTGGCGTTGGAGTTCCTGCGTAAGTACTGCGGTGAGGATTGCGACGGGCTGGTAGATATTGACAGAATCACTTTTCGCATCGTTGATATCGGTATGCGGATGCTGCAACCGCACGAGCTATACCGCGCGCAGGGCTTCCCGGAGTGGTACATCATCGATCAGGACTATCGGGGGCAGAAGTACGCGAAGGACAAGCAGGTTGCGCGTTGTGGCAACGCAGTTCCGCCGCCATTCGCCGAGGCACTGGTGAGAGCTAATTTACCGGAGCTTTGTCAGCAGAAAGAGATCGCAGCTTAATGTCCGAGTTTCAGAACATGGTGTAACAAATCCTGCTACTTCAATGACGTAGATTCAAACCTGATATAATTAGGCTCTTCACAACACGAGGAGCCTAAAATGCACCATTACATGATCCCTATCAACGGAACTGTTCACCTGATCAAGACTGAGGCATGCATCCGGCACTACAACAGAAACGTTAAAGTGCAAACAATACAATTCGAGCAATATTCAACCTGTCACAGATGGCGAATACCACCGCCATTTCGTGCATTCTGTGGTTTCTATTACCCATTGCGTTAATGCTGTCCAATCATCAGCTCGCTGAGGCGCTGGTTAGGGCTAACCTACAGGAGCTTTGTCAGCAGAAACAAATAGCGGCGTAATAAAACATCGCTAATTCAACCCGCTACGGCGGGTTTTCTTTTTTTACTACTGACAGAAAATTAACAATTTGTGCTCTTAAAACGTTGATCATTTCCGCGCATAGGTATACTGTATAAAAACACAGTACATGCAATGGGGGCCATTATGAAAGTTGAATTAACCATTGATCGCATGAAAGAACTTCCTAAAGGCGCAGTACCAGCACTGGAGAAAGAACTGCTTAAGCGCCTGAATGATCACTATGACAATTGCAGGCTCACAATCCGCCGTGCCGGGGCCGATGGGTTAAGTGTTTTTGGTGGTGACAAGGACGATAAAAAGAAAATTGAATCAATCCTCCAGGATACCTGGGAAAGCGCTGACGACTGGTTTTATTAGAATTGCGCTTAAGGCTGGCGCGCATTTTTCAGAATACCGCAATTTGCGTAACCCTCTGATGCTGCTGCCGACAATCTTTAATCGCGTCTGTTAGTCGCTCGAAGGGAGAACATAAATGTGAGTGATTCAGCTTTGCAAACGTCAGAAGACAACTGGTATGACATTGTAAGAAGGTCTGACGGCTGCGTGGTGTTTAGCTTTCCTTCATCGGGCAGGCATCTAATTTATCGCGTCAATGGCATGGTTTCTATGCGGCCTTTGCTGGATGATGAAGAGGTCTTTACTCCTAATGGTTTTATGCAGTTTATTCACCGTCTCGGCTACCGGGTAACCCCACCTTCTGATAATATGAAATCAACGGTCTGAACAACCGTAACCTACTGCGCCACGGAGAGAAACCATGGCGCACGAACTACAACTCATCAAGCATTCCTCAGGAATCCTGATCCCCGCTACGCCGGAGACCAGTGATTTACTGCAATCAAAAATCAAACTCGGCTCCGTACTGGTGGCTGAGTTCCGGCAGGTACGCAACCCGGCCTTTCACCGTCGTTTCTTCGCGTTACTCAATCTCGGTTTCGAATACTGGGAACCCACCGGCGGGGCAATCTCCTCCAACGAACGCAAGCTGGTAACCGGCTATGCCAAGTTCCTTGCCTCATTCGCGGGAAGTGAAGCAGCACTCCTGGATGCTGCTGAGCAATATCTGGACCGCATCGCCGATAAGCGCGCCGGTAGTATCAGCATCTGCAAATCCTATGACGCATATCGTGCATGGGTGATCATCGAGTCTGGCCACTACGACGCCATACAGCTTCCCGACGGCACCCTTCGCAAACACCCCCGCAGCATTGCCTTTGCCAACATGGACGAAACCGAGTTCCAGCAGCTGTACAAAGCCGCGCTCGATGTTCTGTGGCGCTGGGTATTGTCCCGGGCATTCAAGGACCAGCGTGAAGCGGAAAACGCCGCATCGCAGCTCATGAGCTTTGCGGGGTGATGGCGATGAAATATTCCTGGTTCCACCATCACGAATGCACAACCGATCAGGCCGACGAGCTGGTGGAGAAATACCGGGCTCGCGGTGTAAAAACAGAGCGCAGCCTGAATCGCGACAACATCACCTGGACCGTCAGCGCGCAATTGCCGGAAGGCGACAACGCGCCTCGCCCGAGCCGGGTATGGCAAAGCAAGGCGTGGGGGTGAGCATGGCAAATTTACGCAAAGAGGCTCGTGGTCGTGATTGTCAGGTTCGAATTCCCGGCGTCTGCAACGGTAACCCGGAAACGTCTGTACTGGCGCACATTCGCCTGGCCGGGTTATGTGGCACCGGAATCAAACCGCCTGATCTGATTGCCACCATTGCATGCTCTGCCTGTCACGACGAGATCGACCGCCGTACACATTTTGTCGATGCTGAGTATGCTAAAGAATGCGCGCTGGAAGGTATGGCGAGAACGCAGGTTATCTGGCTGAAAGAGGGGGTAATCAAGGCGTGAATACTTACAACATCACATTGCCCTGGCCGCCGAGCAATAACCGCTACTACCGCCATAATCGCGGGCGCACGCACATCAGCGCAGAAGGGCAGGCATACCGCGATAACGTCGCCCGAATCATTAAAAACGCAATGCTGGATATCGGTCTGGCTATGCCTGTGAAAATCCGCATTGAGTGCCACATGCCGGATCGCCGTCGCCGTGACCTGGATAATCTGCAAAAGGCCGCTTTTGACGCACTCACCAAAGCAGGTTTCTGGCTGGACGATGCTCAGGTCGTTGATTATCGCGTTGTGAAGATGACCGTTACCAAAGGTGGAAAGCTGGAACTGACAATCACCGGGCTGGAGGCCGTATGACATTTGAATCCTGTTTTTCCGATCACCTCCGCGTTCGCTGGCAGCGGCTTCGCTTATACCACTTTCCCGGCTCTGTGCTAACGGACTACCGGATACTGAAGAATTACGTGAAAACTTATGCTGGAGAAGCGCTATGAACCTTGAAAACACAGTGAAATACCACTTCGCTAAATCCACACTGATTAGCGATTCTCCGCGCGCTACCGCCTCCGATTCACTGACCGGTACCGACATAATGGCTGCCATGGGCATGACGCAGGAACGCGCCGCAATGGGTTACAGCGCCTTCCTCGGCAAGATGGGCATAAGCAATAACGACCGGGATCGGGCTATCGGACTGCTGGCTGAGTACGCGATGACCAAATGCGACAAGGTTGCCGCACTGCGTAAGCTCGGTGCCGCGGTTAAACCTCAGGTGATGCACCAGTTGGCCACCTTCGCTTTTGAGGACTATTCCCGCAGCGCTGCCAGCCTGAAGCAGTGCGATTGTTGTGACGGTCAGGGCTTCATTGAGGCTGACGTGTTCACAATGAAATCTCATTATTCAATGAGGATTCCTCAATGGGCGAAAGAGCTTGGTCAGTCACCGAGTGATTTCGAGGTTAAACGACAGGTTCGAGAGGTGGTTCGAGTGCTGTGCTCGAACTGCAAGGGGAAGAAGGTTGTCAGTTGTGCCTGCAATGATTGCCGGGGACGTGGGAAAGCCGTAGACCAGAAGGAAACGAAGAAACAGGGGGTGCCGGTTATGACTGACTGCAAGCGCTGCGGCGGGCGTGGATATGAACGCATTCCTTCAACTGAGGCCCACGCAGCTATTTGCCAGATTACGGATGTAATCAGCCTGGATACGTGGAAGAAGTCCGTTAAACCGTTCTATGATCAGCTGATTACGAAATTCGATATTGAAGAGGCATGGGCAGAAAACCAACTGAAACAAATAACACGATAACGGCTATGGAAGTTAATTCCAGCTATTTACTTTTCCCGAATCTGTGTTAATTTTATCCCAACGATGGGTTAATGCCTTCGTTTCAAGCCCCGCGGATAACACCGTGGGGCTTTTGCGTTTCTGGAGGTAACGGCAAGGCGCTACCCTCGCCTTAACATTAAGGGAGGGTTTTCATTACGCTATCAATCTCCCTTCCTTCAAATCTTGAAGTCCAGCCGCAGGAGCCGCAATGGTAAGGAAAGTCATCGAACCCGCTACCGACCTGTTTAAGACAGTTGGGGCAATAAACCGCGCTGATATACCCACCCGCGGGATTTTTTCTAAAGGCCGCACCCATGTGCTCGACAAACTCATCCTTTGCCCGATAAGCCGCTATTTCCTTCTCAAGTTCTACGTTCTTGGCTTTCGCCTCGGCAAGTTCTGCTATGGTGGCAGCATGGGCTTTTTGAAGTACGTCGATCTGCTCTCCAATGAAAGCGATGCGCTCGCGCAGGACCTCGTTACTTTGCACAGCAGAAAGCGCGCCGATCCCGTTTTTAAGGGACGCGATAAGTAATCCTACATCCATGGTCATTCCCTAATTGTCTGTGGAATGACCAATTTAGCAATTTCCTTTGTCTGTGGAAAGCAGGGAAACCACGCGCCGGGCGTGGATAAATATCCCGGTATTGAATCGACTGTTGGCTGCCGCTTGGCGGCCTTTTTCATTTCAGGCTCACGGGAATCATCCGCTACGTGCTTTGTTGATAAATCCAGCCCGTGAAGCCTGAGCTTTTTCATACACGCACAGCGCCATCCGAAAAATCGGAGGTGAGGCTATGACCAGAATGAGCACCATTTACAGCAGACTTTCATATGGAACAGGAACCACGCTGACCGGCTGCGGTGTATCAGCGAAGGCATATGCCGAAACAGCTAAAACAGCAAAAGAGGTGTCCTGGATGTTGGCCGACAGAATTGCAGGGTTAAGCCTGAGCGACTGGGCAATTATTGTCGGTATCGCATGCACTGTAATCACCTGTGCAGTGAATTGGTATTACAGGAAAAAGGAAAGGGAGGACCGGCTTAATGGCAATGTCACCAAAGCTGAAGAATAGCGTTATTGCAGCGATACCCGCTGGCGCTATTGCTATCGCTGCGGCGTTGATTACTGGCCCAACGGGTAATGATGGCCTTGAAGGTGTACGCTATCAGCCTTATCGGGATGTTGTTGGAGTGTGGACTGTATGCTGGGGCCATACTGGTAAAGATATTATCCTCGGCAAGACCTACACCAAAGCAGAGTGTCGAGCGTTACTTAATAAAGACCTCACCACCGTAGCGCAGCAGATTAATCCGTACATCAAGGTTCCGATCCCTGAAACTACTCGGGGCGCTCTTTACTCGTTTGTCTACAACGTCGGTGCTGGCAATTTCAAAACCTCCACTCTTCTCTACAAAATAAACCAGGGTGATATCAAAGGCGCATGTGATCAGCTTCGTCGATGGACATATGCCGGTGGTAAGCAATGGAAAGGGTTGATTACCCGGCGTGAGATTGAGCGTGAAGTTTGCCTGTGGGCAGAAAAACCTCAGGTTCTTGGTGATGGGCTCGGGCCGCTTAACCCAGGCATTCCGGTATCAGTTCCGGGGGTATTCTGATGAAACCCAGAAAAATTACGATTGTTGTGGTTCTGCTGGTGGCTGTCGTAATCATTATTGCAGTGCTTAGCGTATTACTGGTTCGTAGCCGCTCAGCTCTTGAAACAGAACAGAGTGAGAATCGGGTATTACGTAATGATAACGCGCTGCAGGCGACGGTGATAACTACACAGGCTTTCAACTTCAATCGGTTTAACCAGATAGCAGAGAACGCCAACCGCCTTAACTCGCTGATCGATGCCGGTACTGAGAAAACTGTCATCGAATACCGGGAGATTCTCCGACGTGAAAAGACCTGTGATCTGCCTGTTCCTGCTGATGTCGCTGGTGGGCTGCTCAAATACGCGTACCGTTTACGTGCCAGCGCAATGCACCCCGATACCGGGAACACTAACGCAACCGATGATAGTACCGCTGCCGCCAGCTCAATGACGTATTGCCAGGCCGTCCTCTGGATTGAACCTTTGCTGGCTGTTATTGAGAAGGGCAACAATAACCTGGCGGGTATACGAGAGATTGAGAAGTTACGAAAATGAATAATGTCCGTTGACATTGTTAGGGTGATTCTCATTTAACAACCTCAACTGCTACATTACAGTGCTTCATCATGCAATTAGCTTTTTCACCAATGGCTTAGATCCAGTGAAAGTTACTGACGTTATCTAATGACAAGATGAACGTAGCTTTTGTGTAGTTTTTCAGCGAATAGGATTATCTGAATTTAGCATTTTTGGCTTGTATAAACTGTGGGTAAGTAGCTATAGTCACGTCATAGATAGTATTTTTGCATCTTTTTCAAGCCTCTTTTGAGGCTTTTTGCACATTTAAATATGACAACAATGGCACATATAGTATGTCCCCCTTGGCACAGGCACTATATGTAGCGCTATAAAAGGAGCTATCATTATGACCCCAGCTGAGTTCTACGATGTTTACAATATCAAACCGGCAGAAATGTTGACTGGTGAAACTGTTAACAACTTCGCTTCTCGTGTAATGGCACAGCAAACTAGTACGAGTGGAAACACAGGTGTTTGGTACTCACAAGGTACCGCTACACAATCGAAGCAAAACCAAACTACAAGTCATCAACTTTACACGTACTGATTTATGCCTAATTGGAGCGACGTACTGGGCGAGATAACGGCTCTCGCCCATAAAAGTCCTATGGATGAGGTTCGCCGTAAATACTTATCTCAACTTTCGAATCATACTGGAAGAAATGTAATCACATATTACTCAGGGTGGTTACAGCATGGTGGTGCAGAAGTACGCCATCTTACTCAGATGACTGATGATGATAAGAACGGGTTGATGACAGCCATCAATGGTTTAGATGTATCAAAAGGGTTGGATTTGATACTTCATACTCCAGGTGGTGATATTGCCGCTTTGGAATCAATCGGGCATTACTTAAGGTCGAAGTTTGGAACTAACATCAGAGCAATTGTTCCTATGATTTCAATGTCCTGCGGAACTATGCTTGCATGTTGTGCCAATGAAATCATCATGGGTAAACAGTCCAACATTGGCCCAATTGATCCTCAGTTCAACGGTTTCTCCACCCATGCCATCATTGAAGAATGGAATCGTGCGCAGACGGAAATTTTTCAAAATCCCGCAGCTGTTCAGATGTGGCAGTTCATTCTTCAAAAGCTAAACCCGACGATCATCGGCGAGTGTGAGAAAGCAATCAAATGGGCAAATGAGATTGTTAAGCATTGGCTTATGACAGGCATGTTTGATAATGATCCTGAGGCAGAATCAAAAGCAACACATGTTTGTTCAGAGTTAAACAACCATCACACAACCTATACCCACTCGCGTCATATTCATTTTGATAAGGCGCAGAAAATTGGGTTGAATGTTACCGAACTTGAAAGTGATCAAGTACTTCAAGATTTGGTTTTGACTATACATCACAGCTACATGCATTCTTTTGGTGGAGCACCGCTGGCAAAAATCATTGAAAATCATAACGGTAACGCAATGATTTGGAATATCCAGTCTTAATCCCCCCTGTCTGATTCCAGCCTCGCCTATGCGGGGCTTTTTTACGCGTATTGCATACTCAAATCAAACTAGAGTCGTTTAGAAGAGAATTCAAAACGGCGGTCGGACCTGTGTTTTCTTATGGGTCCTCCCGGCGGGGTTGCCTACCACGGGGCGGCGCGCTCGCGGGAAACGGCTAGTTTTTCGGATCCAGGGTCATCATCATCATGTGCGCAGGTCTTTGATTTAATTAGAGGCCATTTTCGCAACATGTCGAATCGTTCAAAAAGTGTTCACCATCATGGACCAGGAAATTGCCACTTTAAAACTCAATATCAACCAGCTGGCAGGGATAACCGGCGTACACCGTCAGACGGTTGCCGCGAGACTGAAAAATGTTGAACCTGCTCCAGGCAGCAATAGCAAGTTAAAGCTCTATCTGGTGACCGACATTCTGACCGAACTGATGATCCCTACCGTTTCGGCCAACATCGACGATATGCCCCCTTCTGACAGGCTGTCCCACTGGAAAGCAGAGAACGAGAGGCTGAAGTTCGAACAGGATACGGGGCAGTTAATACCCGCAGATGAAGTGGCGCGAGAATTCTCATTGATGGCGAAAGCCGTCGTCATGGTACTTGAAACCCTCCCGGATGTGCTCGAGCGCGACTGTGCTTTAACGCCTGCTGCGGTAGTTCGTGTGCAAAGCGTTATCGATGATCTGCGCGACCAGATGGCGGAGAAGGTGCAGGACGCTGGAAAAGAGGAGGAGCAGCCTGAGGAGGACTGATGGCAAAGCGGGCATCCGCCAGGGACATCCGCCGCGATGTTTCCGGTATTTTACGAGCCCCGCGTCGTATGCCGGTGGCCGATGCGGTCAGTACTTATATGCGCGTGCCAATGGGGGCGGGAAACTCAGTTCCGTGGGATCCGGATCTGGCACCCTATGTGATTGAGCCGATGAACTGTCTGGCATCGCGTGAATACGATGCGGTTGTGTTTGTGGGCCCAGCGCGAACGGGTAAAACCATCGGGCTGATTGACGGCTGGATCGTTTATAACATTGTCTGCGATCCGGCAGATATGCTTGTAATTCAGGTATCTGAGGAAAAAGCGCGCGAGCATTCCAAAAAACGCCTGGACCGTACTTTTCGCTGTAGCCCTGAAGTTAAAACCCGGCTAAGCCCAAGACGTAACGATAACAACGTCTACGACCGTACATTCCGCGCCGGTAACTATCTGAAGCTGGGCTGGCCATCCGTCAATATCATGTCGTCCTCGGACTATAAAAGTGTGGCGCTGACGGATTATGACCGCTTTCCGGAAGATATCGACGGGGAGGGGGATGCTTTTTCACTGGCATCGAAACGAACCACGACATTCATGTCCTCCGGGATGACGCTGGTTGAGAGCTCGCCCGGGAGGGATATCAGAGACACAAAATGGCGGCGCTCCACGCCCCATGAAGCCCCTCCGACCACCGGAATTTTATCGCTCTATAACCGTGGTGACCGCCGTCGTCTTTACTGGCCATGCCCGCATTGCGGCGAATATTTCCAGCCGGAAATGGACAATATGACCGGATACCGCGACAGCAGCGATCCTGTGCTTGCCAGCGAAGCGGCGTTTCTTCAGTGCCCTGCCTGTAAAGGCAGGATCACACCGGACATGAAGCGTGCGCTTAACATGAAATGTGTCTGGCTCCGGGACGGGCAAACCATCGACAGGAAAGGCCTGGTTAGCGGTGATGGCCGTCGTTCCCGTATTGCCTCCTTCTGGATGGAAGGTCCGGCAGCTGCTTACCAGACCTGGGCGCAGCTTATTTATAAGTTTCTGACCGCCGAGCAGGAATATGAATCCACGCGCAGCGAAGAAACCCTGAAGACGGTGATCAACACCGATTTCGGCAGGCCCTATTTGCCGCGAGCCAGCATGGAGCAGCGTAAAAGTGAATTGCTCGAGCAGCGTGCCGAAGACGTCCCAAAACGTTCGGTACCGAACGGCGTGCAGTTTCTCACTGCGACCGTGGACGTGCAGGCCGGGCGCAACCGGCGCTTTGTTGTGCAGATTACGGGTTATGGAAGTATGGGTGAGCGCTGGATAGTTGACCGTTACAACATCCGGCATTCGCTGCGCTGCGACGGCAACGGTGAAAGCATTCAGGTGGATCCGGCGAGCTATCCGGAGGACTGGGATCTTTTACTCACTGACGTCTTTGATAAAACGTGGCCGCTCGCAGCTGACCCATCAAAGGGCATGCGGCTGATGTCGATGGCCGTGGACTCAGGGGGCGAAGATGGCGTGACGGATAATGCCTACAAGTTCTGGCGCAGATGTCGCCGTGAGGGGCTGGGTAAGCGTATCTATCTCTTCAAAGGGGACAGCGTCAGGCGCAGCAAACTTATCCAGCGAACGTTTCCCGACAACACGGGCAGATCAACGCGCCGCGCACAGGCGACTGGTGATGTGCCTCTTTATCTTCTCCAGACTGATGCCCTTAAAGACCGGGTGAATAATGCGCTGTGGCGTGATTCACCCGGCCCTGGCTATGTGCATTTCCCCGCCTGGCTGGGCAGCTGGTTCTATGACGAACTGACGTATGAGGAACGCTCGAATGAAGGGAAATGGAGTAAGCCCGGCCGGGGCGCAAACGAAGCATTTGACCTGCTCGTTTATGCCGACGCGCTCGCCATCCTTAGTGGTTACGAAAAAATCAAATGGCCGTCAGCTCCTGAGTGGGCACGGCGGGAAACGTGGATCGAGGACACGCAGACGGAAGCTGGCGAAATGCCATCCCCGCCGCCTGCGCCGAAATCTAAACCAAAACCAAAACGTGAGAAGCCCGTAACCGAGCAGGCTAATCCGTGGTCTTCGTCAGGAGGTTGGGTGTGAATCCAGCAGATATTCAAAACATGATCGACCGCTATGCTGCAGCCGAGCTGTCTGTTCTGGAGGGGAAATCAATCACTTTCAACGGGCAGCAGATGACGCTCGAAAACCTGTCGGAAATCAGAAAAGGCCGTCAGGAATGGGAGCGACGACTGGCAACGCTCAATAACAAACGCCGTGGGCGACCCGGCTACAGGCTGGCGAGGTTTGGATGAGTTTTTTAGATGATGCGATTGGCCTGTTTTCACCAGGCTGGAAAGCCTCACGCCTGCGTGCCCGCGCAGTTATTAAAGCGTATGAGGCGGTAAAGCAAACGCGTACCCACAAAGCCCAGAAGGAAAATCGTTCAGCCGATCAGCTCAGCCAGATGGGGGCGGTTTCGCTGAGGCAGCAGGCGCGCTGGCTGGATAACAACCACGATCTGGTGATCGGCGTTTTCGACAAGCTGGAAGAAAGGGTGGTGGGTGCGAAGGGCATCATAGTTGAACCGCATCCGATGCTGAGTAACGGGAAGATAGCCAAAAAGCTTGCCACTGATATCCGCAGAAAGTGGGGCGAATGGTCCGTAAGGCCCGATGTCACAACCCAGTTTACCCGGCCCATGCTTGAGCGTCTTATGCTGCGAACGTGGCTCAGGGACGGCGAGGTTTTTGCTCAGCTGGTTCGCGGTACCGGAAATGGGCTTCAGCCGGTCGCTGGTGTGCCTTTCTGGCTGGAAGCGCTGGAGCCTGATTTCGTACCGATGAACAGCGATGAAGCCACCCAGCTTAATCAGGGCGTTTTTGTCGATAACTGGGGACGGCCTAAAAAATATCAGGTCTATAAAAGTCTGCCGGTATCCGGGCGACAGTTCGATACGAAAGAGATAGATGCTGAGAACATGCTCCATCTCAAATTCACCCGCCGCCTGCACCAGACCCGCGGAACGTCTCTTTTGTCTGGCGTCCTGATGCGCCTGAGCGCGCTGAAAGAATACGAGGACTCGGAGCTTACTGCAGCAAGAATTGCTGCGGCACTCGGCATGTATATCAAAAAAGGCGACGGACAGAGTTTCGATTCAGATTCCAGCAGCGATGACCGCGAGCTGATGATTCAGCCCGGTATGCTCTATGACGAACTGCAGGCCGGGGAAGAAATCGGGATGATTAAATCCGATCGCCCGAACCCTAACCTCGAGTCGTTTCGTAACGGACAGCTGCGGGCGGTATCTGCGGGCAGTCGCCTCAGTTTTTCCAGTACATCCAGAAACTACAACGGCACATACAGTGCCCAGCGGCAGGAGCTTGTCGAGTCAACCGACGGATATCTGATTTTGCAGGACTGGTTCATCGGTTCAGTGACCCGGCCAATGTACCGGGCCTGGCTGAAGATGGCTATTGCTGCCGGAGAAATCAAGCTGCCGAGAGGCATCGATATGGACACGCTGTATAACGCGGTTTATTCGGGACCCGTTATGCCGTGGATTGATCCCGTTAAAGAAGCCAATGCCTGGAAAACGCAAATCCGCGGCGGTGCGGCAACCGAATCCGACTGGATCCGTGCCAGCGGTCGCAACCCGGATGATGTTAAGTCACGCCGTAAAGCGGAGGTTGACGAGAACCGAGAACAGGGCCTGGTGTTTGACACCGACCCCGCCAATGATAAAGGAGGCACCAGTGCCGAAGCCAAAGAACCGGGCGCGCCACCGTCCGAAAGCCAGCGCAAAAAGTAATTCGTGGTTCCGCATGCAGGCCAGCAATAACAGCGAGGCCGACATTTTTATTTATGACGAAATCGGGTACTGGGGCGTAACGGCGAAACAGTTCGTCAATGATCTCCGGGCACTTGGTGACATCACCCACATCAACCTTCACATCAACTCACCCGGTGGTGATGTCTTCGACGGTATTGCTATCTATAACGCGCTGAAGCACCACGGTGCGGCGATTACCGTTCATATCGACGGTCTGGCGGCCTCCATGGCCTCGGTGATCGCGATGGTAGGCAATCCGGTCATCATGCCTGAAAACACGATGATGATGATCCATAAGCCCTGGGGGTTTGCTGGTGGTGATGCGACTGATATGCGCGACTATGCGGATCTTCTCGACAAGGTTGAATCCGTTCTTATCCCGGCTTACGCGCAGAAAACCGGGAAATCCACCGAAGAAATTGCGGCAATGCTGGAAGACGAAACCTGGATGAGCGGCAGCGAATGCCTTGAAAAGGGTTTTGCCGACCAGGTGACTCCATCCCTGCAGGCTATGGCCTGTATCCATTCAAAACGTATTGAGGAATTTGAAAAAATGCCAAAAAGCATTCGCAACATGATCACCCCGCCGCGCAATACTACCCAGCGTGACCCGGTTATTACCCAGCCTCAGGCACCGCAGGCAAAAACTGACCCGGCGCCGGATGAAAATGCGATCCGCGCGCAGGTACTGGCTGAGCAGAAAGCCCGTGTTAACGCCATCGGTGATCTCTTTGCCATGTTCGGTAATAAACACACGGAACTGCAAAATCAGTGCGTGGCCGACCCTGATTGTTCCGTTGATAAGGCGAAAGATTTGCTGCTGGCAGAGCTCGGTAAAACAGCCACGCCATCCAACAAAACCACACAACCGCATATTTATGCGGGCAATGGTAATTTCGTTGCGGATGGTATTCGACAGGCGCTGATGGCGCGTGCCGGTTTTGAAGGCCAGGAGCGGGATAACGTTTATAACGGTATGACGCTGCGCGAGTATGCGCGCATGGCCCTGACAGAAAAAGGTATCGGTGTATCCAGCTACAATCCGATGCAGATGGTTGGCCTGGCGCTGACGCACAGCACCTCTGACTTTGGCAATATTCTGCTCGATGTGGCGAACAAAGCGCTGCTTCAGGGCTGGGAAGAATCCCAGGAAACCTTCGAACTGTGGACCAAAAAAGGCCAGCTGTCAGACTTCAAAACGGCGCATCGTGTCGGTATGGGTGGTTTCCCTTCTCTGCGACAGGTTCGTGAGGGGGCGGAGTACAAGTACGTCACTACCAGTGATAAAGGCGAAACCATCGCACTTGCCACTTATGGTGAAATTTTCTCTGTAACCCGCCAGGCGATCATTAACGACGATCTGAACCAGCTCACCGACGTGCCGATGAAGATGGGGCGCGCGGCGAAAGCAACGATTGGCGATCTGGTTTACGCCATCCTGACCAAAAACCCAAAACTCTCCGACGGCAAACCGCTGTTCCATGCCGATCACAAGAACCTGAGCGCGGGCGCAATTTCAGTGGCCAGCCTGGACGAAGCGCGCAAGCTGATGCGCCTGCAGAAGGAAGGTGAGCGTACCCTGAATATCCGCCCAGCCTACATGCTGGTGCCTGTAGCTCTGGAAACCCTGGCGAATCAGACTATCAAGTCGGCCAGTGTTAAAGGTGCTGATATTAATGCCGGCATCGTTAACCCGATCCAGAACTTTGCAGATGTCATCGCTGAACCGCGTCTGGATGAAGCGGATGCGAAAGCCTGGTATCTGGCCGCCGCGAAGGGCACCGACACCATCGAGGTCGCTTATCTCAACGGTGTCGATACGCCTTACATCGATCAGCAGGAAGGCTTCACCACTGATGGTATCGCCACGAAAGTGCGTATTGATGCCGGTGTGGCGCCGCTGGACCATCGCGGCATGACCAAATCCACTGGGCAATAAAAAACAGTCCTGACAAACAGATGCCCGTAAGGGCTTTTTTTATACCTGAAACCAGCCCCGCATGGGGCTGAATGGAGAAGTTATGGCTAAGAACTATGCGCAGGACGGGAAAACGATCCCGCTGGTAAACAGTGGTGCAACCGATATTCAGAGCGGCGACCCGGTTGTTGTTGGAAAACTTATCGCGGTGGCAATTACCGATATCCCGGCTGGCGATACCGGGGACGGTTTTACTGAGGGTGTTTTCCTCTTGCCAAAAGTATCCGCAGATGCGGTTACTGCCGGGGCGCAGGTGTATCTGAAGGACGGCAAAATCCAGACCGATGGAACGGATGCCGTTGCCGCAGGCATCGCCTGGGAAGATGCACCGGCAAACACCACCGTTGTTGAAGTGAAGATTAATGTCTAATCCCTTTGATCGGATGGCGGCTCGCATGGACGCGGCCACCATAAAAAAGATGGGGAAAACGGCTCTGATTAACGGAATCACATACGACGTTATCTCTGCTGAGTTGCTTGAAGAGATGGGGTCGTTATCAGGGAATTTACGGTCTCTGGTGGTATTCAGTGGAGATTATACCCCGCGACGAAACGATGAAGTGGTTTGGGAAGGCAAAAACTGGACCGTCACACGTCACGAACTGTTTAACGGGAAACCTCGTATCTTCATTGAGTAGGAGGGGCTATGTCGATCAAAGGCCTCGAGCAGGCTATCGCAAACCTCAACAGCATCAGCAAAACGGCCGTTCCACGTGCCTCTGCCCAGTCGGTTAACCGTATTGCCGGGCAGGCCATCAACCGAAGCGTTTCTGTCGTTTCGAAATCGACTCGAGTACCTCGAAAACTGGTTAAGCAACGTGCCCGGTTACGGCGGGCTACCGTCAGTAAACCACGCGCACTTATTCGGGTGAACCGGGGAAATCTCCCCGCCATAAAACTCGGTCCCGCCAGTGTTCGTCTGTCCCGCAGGAAACGGGATAAGTCGGGTGCAAACAGTGTGCTCAGAATAGGCCCGTTTCGTTTTCCAGGCGCTTTTATCCAGCAACTGGCAAATGGTCGATGGCATGTGCTGCGACGCACCACAAAGAACAGGTATCCCATTGAAGTGGTCAGCATTCCCCTGGCTGTTCCCCTTACAGAGGCCTTCCGTGCTGAGCTACCCCGGCTTATGGACGAAAACATGCCAGCAGTTATGCGCCAGAACCTGCAAAACCAACTGAGGTTGATACTCAAACGATGAAACACCCGCAGATACGCGCCGCCGTTCTGACGGCCCTGAAACGCAGTATTACAGAGCAAATAACCTGGTTCGACGGCCGTCCGGGATTTCTGGAAGAAGAAGATCTGCCTGCTGTAGCCGTCTATCTGACAGACGCGAGAGCTTCAGAAGATAGCGTGGATGAAGATATGTGGACCGCACTGCTGCATATCGAGGTCTTTTTGAAGGCAAAAGAGACCGATTCCGCTCTGGATGCCTGGATGGAAGAAAAAGTGTACCCCGCTCTGGCTGATATCCCAGAATTGCTGCCCCTAATCGAACTGATGAATGCAAATGGCTATGACTATCAGCGAGATGAAGAAGTGATGATGTGGGGATCAGCCGATCTCAGTTATTCAATCAGCTATGTAATGTGAGGATCCTATGGCCACACCAAACCCGCTGGCGCCAACGAAAGGTGCCGGTACCACCCTATGGGTTTACACCGGAACCGGTGACCCCTATGCCAACCCGCTTTCAGACGTTGACTGGCTGCGCCTGGCAAAGATTAAAGACCTGCAGCCCGGTGAACTGACGGCTGAATCTGAAGATGACACCTACATCGATGATGAAAATGCTGACTGGACATCAACGATGCAGGGGCAGAAATCAGCCGGTGAAACCAATCTGACGCTCGCGTGGATGCCGGGAGATTCCGGTCAGCAGGACCTGGTGAACTGGTTCGATGAGGGCACCGTGAGGGGATATAAAATCAAATACCCAAATGGTGTTGTCGATGTGTTTAAGGGCTGGGTGAGCAGCCTCGGTAAAACCATTACTTCCAAAGAGGTCATGACCCGCACGGCCAAAATCACAAACAACGGCAAACCGTCGCTGGCAGAGGACGGCGGTACCGCGCCGATTGCTGTCACGGGGATCAGTCTGGATAAATCTACTGCAGCTGTCGCGGTCGCAGCCACAACGCAACTGGTGGTTTCTGTCCTGCCGGCCAGTGCGTCAGATAAATCCTTCCGCGTAGCCAGCTCTGATCCTTCAAAAGCAACGGTCACCGTTAACGGCAATACCCTGACTGTCACCGGCGTGGCGGCGGGCACCGTCGAAATCATCGTCATGAGCAATGATGGTAACTTTGTGGCGATCTGCAAAGTCACTGTTTCCTGATAACCGGGGCGCGAGCCCCGTTCCCCGGAGTAAATATGTTTCTAAAGAGCGAACTGCTTGAATGCAACGGCAGCAGCGTCACATTGTTCCAGCTTTCGGCGCTTCAGCGTATTGAATACCTCGAATACCTGAAGCAGCTGGAGGCAGTTGAAGCCGGCGATTTCCAGGCGGCCATCACCCTCACCGTAAAAAGTGGGGCGTTCCTCGTGGCGATGTCGCTCTGGCACGGCCACGAACTGAAAGGCTCCCAGGGAGAAAATGCGGCGGCGGAAGTGGCAAAGATTCAGGATGAGGTCATGCAGTCATGGCCGACCGAACTGGTTGCCGAAGCGGAATATAAGGTGAAGCTCCTGTCCGGGATGATTGCGCCGGTAAGTGATGACCAGGCAGCGTCCGGCGAAGAAGGTAATGAACCCGCTGAACCCGTTACTGCGGAAAAGTCCTCGCCAGTGAGCTGAATTTTGCCATGAAACTGGCGCGTGAGTTCGGTCGCCCGGACTGGCGTGCCATGCTTGCTGGCATGTCCTCAACGGAGTATGGCGACTGGAAAATCTTCTATCAGGACAATTACTTTCATGATGTGCAGCTGGACGCTCACTTCTCCGGCTTGCTCTACACCATCTCAACCCTGTTTTTTGCCGATCCGGAGTTAACCCCGGACAGTTTCAGCATTCTTGCTACTGCACCGGAACCCATCGACATTGATGAACCGGATGACAATACGCTGATGGCGAAGGCTGCAGGTATTTCAGGAGGCGTGCGCTATGGCCCAGACGGCAGTCGGTGATCTGGTCGTTAACCTTGACGTTAACTCGTCGAAATTCAGCGAGCAGCTTAACTACGTCAAAAAAGAATTAAAACAGACCGGCAATGCGGCAAACGACGAAGCGTTACGTATCCAGCAGTCCTTCAGCCGACAGGAGAACGCCGCGCGTAAGGCCGGTATTTCAGTGGGTCAGTATAACGCCGCAATGCGTATGCTCCCGGCGCAGTTTACCGATGTGGCCACGCAGCTGGCAGGTGGGCAGAACCCCTGGCTGATTCTGCTTCAGCAGGGTGGTCAGGTTAAGGACTCCTTTGGCGGGATCATCCCGACATTCCGGGCGCTGATTGGGACGGTTTCCCCGTTGATGGTCGGCATTGGTGCATTGTCCGTTGCAACGGGCGCGTTGTTCTATGCCTGGTACCAGGGCTCTTCCACCCTGTCTGATTTCAACAAAACGCTGGTACTGTCGGGGAACACAGCCGGACTGACCGCTGACCGCATGCTGGCACTGGCGCGTAACGGACAGACAGCGGGGCTGACCTTCAACCAGACCAGTGAAGCGCTGACCGAACTTATCAACGCGGGTGTGCGTGCTGGCTCGCGCTTTGATGACATGAGCCAGGCGGTGGCGCGGTTTACCGATGCCTCCGGCGTGCCGGTGGAAAAGGTCGCAGCAGCCTATGGCAAGCTCGCAACTGACCCGACATCGGGCCTGATCGCGATGGCCCAGCAGTTCCATAACGTTACTGCTGAACAGATTGCCCATGTGGCGCAGCTGCAGCGTGCCGGTGATGAGGCTGGCGCACTGCAGGCGGCTAACGAGGCTGCTACAGCCGGATTCAACGATCAGACCAAAGCCATCCGCGACAATATGGGGACGATTGAATCTTCAGCGGACTCCCTGAGGCGCGCCTTCAAGTCGATGTGGGATGCAGCCCTCGATATTGGCCGACCTGACACCGCGCAGGAGATGGTGGCAAAAGCCGAAGCCGCGTTCAAAAAAGCCGATGAAATCTGGAACCTGCGTAAAGGTGACCGATATGTCAATGATGAGGCCCGCGCCCGATTCTGGAATGATCGCGAAACGGCCAGGCTGGCGCTGGACATGGCTCAGCAGCAGGCGGGAATTGCCAGGGCGAATGAAGAGAATGCTTCGCGCGAAGCGGCTGCGGAATCGGATCGCCAGAAGTATGCTGCGCAGGCTCAGGCAAACTATGCCAAAACGCAGACGGTACTGGAGAAATACACGGCCAGGCAGAGCGAGCTCAACAAGGCGCTGAAAGAGGGGCGAATCCTCCAGGCTGACTACAACATCAACCTGGCTGCCGCGAAAAAAGAGTACGAAGACACCCTTAAAAAGCCGAAGAAGACCCCGGCAATCAGAACCCCCGCAGGTGCCCGTGCAACCGATACGGCCAGCGCCCAGACGCTGGAGCTGCAGGCACAGTTGCGCACCCTGCAGGAGCATAAGGGGATAAATGACACCATCAGTCAGCAGCGTCAGGAGCTGTGGCGTCAACAGTCCCGGTTTACAGTTCTGGAAGAGGCCGCGAAGACCCGGACGCTTTCTGCTGAGGAAAAATCCCTGCTGGCCAGTAAAAGCGAGGTGCTTTCCCGTGCAGAGCTGAACGCGAAGCTTGGCGATCAGATAGTGGCGCAGGAGCGGCTTAACCGCCTGCAGGATACGTCCCAAAAATACGTCACGCAGATCGGCGAGAAAACCAGGGCCCTGGCGGAAAGTGCTGGTATGAGCAGTCGTGCAGCACAACGCCGCAACGAGGAGGCCCAGCTTCTTCAGGGGTGGAAAAATGGTGGCGGTTCGGAGAACGACGCTGGTTATCAGAATGAGTTGCAGGCGCTGCAGGCGTATTACGCCGAGCAGGATAAGCTGCGGGACGACTGGCAATCCGGGGCCAAATCCGCATGGGCAGATTATGTTGATTCTGCTTCAGATGCTTATGGCCAGATGAAGTCGGCTGCTACCAGTACGTTTGATGGAATCGGGCAAAATATGGCTGACATGCTGACGCGCGGTAAGGCTGACTGGGCTGACTTCACCCGCTCCACGCTCTCCATGCTGACACAGATCCTGCTGAAACAGGCGATGGTAGGCTTAGTGGATTCAGCATCAACCGCGCTGGGATTTGCAGGTGGCGGTTATACCGGTTCAGGCGGGAAATATGAGCCAGCAGGTGTCGTTCACCGTGGTGAGTTTGTTTTCACCAAAGAGGCTACCAGCCGGATCGGCGTCGGCAATCTTTACCGGATGATGAAAGGCTATGCAACGGGAGGGTATGTCGGGGGCGGTGGTACAGGCCCGGCTGCAGCACCTTTCGGTGTCAGTGTATATGCCCCGGTGACGGTCGAGAATGCTTCCGGTAACGCACAGCAGCAAAACGACGGAGACAGGCTGGGTAAGGCGTATCAGCAGGTGATTAACAAATCTGTCAACGAGGGTATCGCCAGGGCAATCCAGCCCGGTGGGCTTATCTGGAATGCGACCAATCGCAGGTAACAGTTATGACGATAGAAACATTCCCCTGGGGCATTAAGGTTTCCAGCCAGCCCACCGAGGGAAGCAAAGACACAGTCAGGAAGGTCCAGTTCGGCGACGGGTACGCACAGGTGAGCGGCTCCGGCCTGAATGATGAGATTCGCACCTATGAATATTCTTTTTCAGGGGATCCAACTACAGCGAATGAAATTCACGCTTTCCTTCGGCGGCATAAAGTGAAGTCGTTTATTTTCACTCCGCCTTTCGGCGATACCGCGCTGTGGCGTGTCGAGGCTGACACGCTCAAAAAGGTGGTTAAAAACGTAAAAGTGATAACCGTAACCGCAACGTTTGAACAGGCATTTGCACCATGAGTCTTAATGCTGATTATCAAGAACTCGAGCCGGGCAATGAAGTCCGGCTTTTTTCTGTCGATGGCACAGCGTTCGGTATGTCAGATGTACTCCGCTTCCACGCACACAATATCGCACACACCCCGGAAGAGATTGAGGCTGCAGGTGGGGATGAGAATAAACTTCCGGCGAAGTCCATCTGGTGGCAGGGGGAGGAGTATAAAGCTTGGCCGTGTCAGGTTGAGGGTATTGAAGCGACCACGGACGGTACCAGCCCACAGCCAAAACTGAGAGTGGCGAACCTGGACAGTTCGATCTCAGCGCTCTGTCTGGCGTATGACGATCTGCTGCAGGCGAAAGTGAGTATCCACGACACGCTGGCACAGTATCTGGACGCCAGAAATTTTCCGCAGGGCAATCCCACTGCAGACCCGTCACAGGAAAAGCTGAAGGTCTTTTATATCGATGCCAGAAGCACCGAGACGGATGAAGTTGTCGAATTTACGCTTTCCAGTCCGATGGATTTACAGGGCCAGATGATACCCACGCGGCAGCTGCATTCGTTATGCAGCTGGTGCATCCGGAACAAGTACCGGACCGGCGACGGCTGCGACTATGCCGGAACGCGCTATTTCGACAAAAACAATAATCCGGTTGACGATCCCTCGCTGGATGTCTGCAACGGCACGCTGACGGCCTGCAAGCTCCGGCACGGAGACAGCAACGAGCTGCCGTTCGGTGGTTTCCCCGGTACATCTCTTATCAGGAGTTGATATGCGCCAGAAAACCATTGATGCCATCATGGCACACGCTGCAGCGGAATATCCGCGCGAGTGCTGCGGCGTGGTGGCACAGAAAAGCCGGGTTGAGCGCTATTTTCCCTGTCGTAATCTCGCAGCAGAGCCGACTGAACATTTTCACCTGTCCCCCGAAGATTACGCAGCGGCAGAAGACTGGGGGACCGTGGTGGCCATTGTTCACAGCCATCCTGATGCGACGACGCAGGCCAGCGAGCTGGATAAGGCACAGTGTGATGCAACGCTGCTGCCCTGGCATATTGTGAGCTGGCCAGAGGGGGATTTACGTACCATTCAGCCACGCGGGGAGCTGCCATTGCTGGAGCGTCCGTTCGTGCTTGGCCACTTCGATTGCTGGGGTCTGGTAATGAGCTATTTCCGGCAGACCCACGGTATCGAGCTCCACGATTACCGGGTGGATTATCCCTGGTGGGAAAACGACTACCCGGACAATTTCTATCAGGAGTGCTGGTACGAGTGCGGATTCAGGGAGTTTGATGGCCCGCCTCAGGAAGGGGACCTCGTCATCATGCAGGTGCAGGCCGATAAGTGGAATCATGCCGGGATTTTACTGGAGGGTAACATGCTGCTGCACCATCTTTACGGGCATCTGAGTCAGCGTGTTCCTTATGGCGGATACTGGCAGGAGCGCACGATGAAAATCGTTCGTTATAAAGATGTAATGGCAGGTGAAACATGCAGGAAGTAATGACCCGGATTGAGCTTGGCGGCGTGCTCGGGAAAACATTCGGTAAAATTCACCACCGCCTGATTTCCCGTGTAAGCGAGGCGGGAGTGGCGCTCGCAAAGACTATTCCGGGCTTTGAGCAGTTTATGATTTCCAGCCAGCGCCGTGGGCTCACATACTCCGTATTTAAGGGTAAAAAAAACATCGGTGTGGATGACCTCGGTTTCCCGGTTACCGGCGATGTTATCCGCATTGTCCCGGTAATCATCGGGAGTAAAAAAGCCGGTTTGATTCAAACTATCCTGGGCGCAGTATTAGTGATTGCATCGATCTGGATGCCAGGTCTGAGTATAGCTGCCAGCAATATGATGTTTGCTGCTGGTGCGTCCATAACGCTGGGGGGGGTAGTTCAGATGATATCCCCTCAGGCTACAGGGCTGGCCAGCAAACAGAGCTCAGATAACCGCGCCTCATACGCGTTCGGCGGAGTCACAAATACCGCCGCACAGGGTTACCCGGTTCCGCTCCTGTACGGCCGCCGGAGAATCGGCGGGGCAATTATTTCTGCCGGAATTTATGTCGAAGATCAGCAGTAGTTAACAAACCTTTTTACAAGCCACCTTCGGGTGGCTTTTTTTATGGGCGCGATATGGCTAAAACAATTACCGGACGAAAAGGCGGGAGCTCCAGTTCCCGAACTCCCACCGAACAGCCTGATGATCTGCAATCTGTAGCGAAGGCAAAGATCCTCGTTGCGCTTGGGGAAGGGGAGTTTGCTGGACAGCTCACCGGGAAGGATATCTACCTGGACGGAACGGCGCTGGAGAACGCCGACGGCTCCCAAAACTTCAGCGGCGTTACGTGGGAATTTCGTCCGGGGACTCAGGCACAAAAATATATTCAGGGTATCCCCGGCACCGAAAATGAAATCAGCGTGGGCACCGAAGTGTCAAGCACCACCGGCTGGACACATACCTTTACCAACACGCAACTGTCAGCCGTTCGCCTGCGCCTCAAGTGGCCATCGCTTTTTAAACAGGAGGACGATGGCGATCTGGTTGGCTATTCAATTAACTACGCTATTGATCTGCAGACCGATGGCGGCACCTGGCAGACGGTACTTAATACCAGCGTAACCGGCAAGACAACTTCCGGCTACGAACGCAGCCATCGCGTCGACCTACCGCAGGCAGGCAGCACATGGACGGTGCGCCTGCGTAAGCTAACAGCGGATGCCAACAGCGCGAAAATTGGCGACACGATGACGCTGCAGAGCTACACAGAGGTCATTGACGCCAAACTGCGTTATCCAAATACCGCGCTGCTGTACATCGAATTCGACTCAAGCCAGTTTAACGGCTCCATCCCGCAAATTTCCTGTGAACCGCGCGGACGCGTTATCCGCGTGCCGGATACTTACGATCCGGAAACCCGGACCTATAGCGGCACCTGGACGGGGGCGTTTAAGTGGGCATGGACGGACAATCCGGCGTGGATTTTTTACGATCTGGTGGTGAGCGACCGTTTCGGACTTGGCGACCGCCTGACGGCGGCAAATATTGATAAATGGACACTTTACCAGGTTGCGCAGTATTGCGATCAGCCAGTTCCCGACGGTAAAGGCGGTACCGGAACAGAACCCCGCTATACGTGCAACGTTTATGTGCAGGAGAGGAATGATGCGTATACCGTTTTGCGTGATTTTGCGGCCATATTCCGTGGCATGACGTACTGGGGCGGCGATCAAATCGTTGCGCTGGCAGATATGCCCCGTGATGTGGATTACAGCTACACCCGCGCTAACGTGGTTGACGGCCGCTTTACCTATTCTGGCAGCACCATTAAAAACCGCTATACCACTGCGCTGGTTTCCTGGTCTGATCCGGGTAATGCCTACGCAGATGCGATGGAGCCGGTTTTTGAACAGGAGCTCGTCGCTCGGTTTGGCACAAACCAGCTCGAAATGACAGCCATTGGCTGTACCCGGCAGTCGGAGGCAAACCGTAAGGGACGCTGGGGGATTCTGACCAATAACAAGGATCGCATCGTATCGTTTGATGTTGGCCTGGACGGCAACATTCCACAGCCTGGTTATATTATCGCGGTTGCCGATGATCTGTTATCCGGAAAGGTGATGGGAGGGCGTATCAGCGCGGTTAATGGTCGCGTTATCACGCTTGATCGTGATTCCGCAGCCGTTGCCGGAAGCCGTCTTATGGTTAACCTGCCGTCTGGCGCATCGCAGAGCAGGACGATACAGAGCGTAAACGGTCGGGCTGTCACCGTGACCACGGCATACAGCGAAACACCGGCAGTCGAATCGGTATGGATTGTCGAATCCGACGAGCTTTATGCACAGCAATATCGTGTTATCAGCGTCGCTGATAATAACGACGGCACGTTTTCGATTACTGGTGCTTTTCACGATCCGGATAAGTATGCCCGTATCGATACCGGCGCCATCATCGACCAGCGGCCAATAAGTGTAATTCCGCCCGGTAATCAGTCCCCGCCAGCCAACATCACGATCAGTTCGTTTTCGGTTGTTCAGCAGAATATCAGCGTCGAAACGATGCGCGTGAGCTGGGACCAGGCGCAGAACGCTATCGCCTATGAGGGGCAGTGGCGCCGCAACGACGGAAACTGGGTGAACATGCCTCGCAGCTCCACCACGTCCTTCGACGTCCCGGGGATTTATGCCGGGCGCTACCTGGTACGTGTTCGCGCAATCAATGCCGCAGAGATTTCGTCCGGGTGGGGCTATTCGGAAGAGAAAGCGCTGACGGGTAAAGTGGGCAACCCGCCGAAGCCGGTGGGCTTTACCGCCTCTGAAAATGTGGTGTTTGGTATCGAGCTGAACTGGGGATTTCCGGCCAACACAGACGACACGCTGAAAACCGAAATACAGTACAGCCTGACTGGGACAGAAGACGATGCAGTGCTGCTGGCAGATGTGCCGTACCCGCAGCGCAAATATCAGCAGATGGGGCTCAGGGCGGGACAGATTTTCTGGTACCGCGCGCAACTTGTTGACCGGACCGGTAACGAATCGGGGTATACCGACTGGGTGCGCGGGCAGGCGAGCACCGATGTTTCAGAAATTACGGATGCAATATTCAAAGAGATTCAGGAAACAGAGGTTTTCAAAAACCTGATCGCCACTGTAGATGAGGATACCAAAAATATTGCCGAACTGACTGATGCGGTCCGGGAAAATGCCGACGCGCTGGCAGCTGCAATTATTGACGGGAAACAAACTGCAGAGGATTTGAAATCCAGTACTGAAAATCTGGCAGCAGCGATTCGTGAAAATGCAGATAGTCTTGCCGCGGCGGTTTCATCTAACAAACAGACCGCTGAAGCTATTATTGCCAATTCTCTCGCGATTACTGATGTCGTATTGCGTCAGACCGCCCAAAACGGCGCTAATACGGCGCAATTCGAGCAACTACGGGAAGTTGTAGCGACAGAAACTGAAGCTCGCGTGACCGATGTTACCCGTCTCGAAGCTAAGACGAAGGATAACGCGGCGGGCATCACTGAGGTTCGACAAGCACTTGCTGATGAAACTCAAGCCCGCGCAACTGCTGTCGATCAGCTTACTGCTGCTACGGACGCGGCGGGTAAGGTTGGCGCACAGAACAGCGCGGATATCACATCACTTACCCAAGTTGTTACAGATAGCACCTCTGCGGCCGCTTCACGATTTGATGAGCTTAGCGCTGCTACTGCCAGCGCTGCGGGCGGCATTCAGAGTAATGCCATCGCTCTGATTAACAACACGTTAGCTCAGGTTAGCCAGCGCAACACCATGACGGTTCAGTACCTGGACAACAAGGCCGGGATCGAGCGCACACAGGAAGCCATAGCCAACGAGACCGAAGCCCGTGTTGCTGATGTACTGCGCCTTGAAGCTACTACAGAGCACAACGCAGCTGATATCATTGAAGTGCGTCAAGCTATGTCTGACGAGTCTCAAGCAGTCGCGACGCGTCTTAATGAACTCAATGCTGCTACTAAGACTGCCGACTCTAAAGCGGACGCGGCGGGTAAGGTTGGCGCACAAAATGCAGCGAAAATCACAGCGCTTGAGCAGGTTGTGACAGATACAGAATCAGCTACAGCGCTGCGACTCGACGAGCTTTCTGCTGCTACTAAAGCTGCCAGCGATAAAGCAGATGAGGCGGAACAAGCCAGTACTCGCAATGCCGCAGAAATCAGCGAGTTGGATCAAGTGGTCACGGATTTGGACAGCGCCACAGCGTTACGTTTTGACGAAATCTCAGCAGAAATCGCAGATCAGAGCAGTAATGTGGGCGTCATTAAAGGAGGCATTCAGAATAACGCGATTGCAGTAATTCAGCAGACGTTAGCGCAGGTGAATCAGTCGCAGCGAATGAGTGTGCAGTACGGCGACAATAAAGCAGGGATCGAACGTGTCGATAACGTGATGGCTGATGCAAGCCTGGCTGTGGCTGAGTCACTCAAAACGCTGGATTCAAGTGCAGGAGGTGGTACTGCAAATACGACTGATTTTGCAAAAACTCTTGCGGATTTCACGCAGGCGTCAGCAACGCGGATTAACTCGCTGACAGTGTCAGTTAATGGGCAGACGACAGTAATTGAACAGAACGCACGGGCGGTTGCAGATATCAGCGGAAATCTGAATGCGATGTACAGTATTAAAGTCGCTATCGACTCGAACGGACGGCAATACGCTGCCGGAATGGGTATCGGAGTCGAAAATACGCCAGCAGGTATGCAGTCGCAGGTGCTGTTCCTGGCTAACCGCTTTGCTGTTATGACTCAGGCCGGTGGTGCGGTCACGCTGCCATTCGTTATTCAGAACGGGCAAACGTTTATTCAGGATGCGCTTATCCGGGACGGTTCGATCACTAATGCGAAAATCGGGTCCTACATTCAGTCAAGTAATTACGTTGCGGGGTCGGCGGGGTGGCGGCTGGATAAAAGCGGCACTTTTGAAATCAACGGGACGGCAGGCGGCGGGCGTATGCTGATTAGCAGCTCGTTAATCCGAATCTACGACGCTAACGGAGTGCTACGCGTCAGAATGGGGCTTTGGTAATGGCGCAAGGGCTGCAATGCTGGGACGGGGCGGGGCGGGTCGCCGTGGATCTGAGTGACTACGCGATCCGCTTTTTAGGGGCTACAACGGTAACTTTTGCTATAGGGGAGCAGGTTAAATACATCAACTTTCCGGGGGCGACTCGAGCCGGTTCATTCGCGACTATCGTCGCCGGGAGTATTGGCGGGACGGCGGCTGATTGGGCGACGAACGCCTATTTTTGCCGTGCGTATGATGGCGGGTTCGCCGCGCGGTATTTGCCGACCGTCGGCGGATACGCGATAACCCTCACTGTGGAGGTTTACAGCTTTCAATGAGCGGATTTGAGGTATACAACAACGACGGGAAGATCCTAATTGACTCGCAGAACCGGGCGACGATGTTTAATGATTTGCGCACGATTGGCGCAGTAACCGATCTGGGGGCTTTCGCTGTAGCATCCCCCTTCGGAGACGGCCACACGTTAGGCTACCCTGGGGTGAGCTTTTGGTCCTACTACAACGGGGGGCAGTTAAGATGGGCACAACTCGCCGCGGGGCGGTATGCGTTCCCCGGCGCGGATTTATACGAAGCCAACGCGGGGCGCATGATCCGTACGTCGCGAGCGATCGGGATACAAAGTGGGTATCTTGACGTTTTCGACGCGTCCGGCTCGCTCGTCTGGAGCGCCGCCGCCGCCGCCAGTATGCCCCGCGTGGTGGGCTTTCTCGATATCCCTGCGGGGTACGATCTACAAAGCAACGTCTTTTCGGTTAGCCTGAATTTTAACCCCTGGATCCTCCTTAATAACTGCCCAGGCAACGCGGGCGGCGATGGCACCGCCTCCGGTTATTCGGGTCTTCTATTGCGCTGGACGGGAGCGCAGCTACAGGCGTGCTACGTTTCACGGAATCAACGGAGCTGGGCGCAAACTTTCCAGAGTGACGGCTTACGCGTCCCGCTCGCGCAATTTGTCGGCATTTAACACCATCTCACTAATGAAACCCGCCCCGGCGGGTTTTTTATTATCTGGAGAAAATAAAATGATCTATACAACCGGCACTATCGCTGTCAGCGGTAATACTCTGACCGGCACCGGAACTAATTTTACTGCTGCGGGTTCATTAATTCGGAACGGCTGCACTGTTATTGCACTGACAAATCCGGCACAGGTATTTCAGATTACTGCAATTAACAGCGCTACGAGTCTCACTGTAACGCCTGCTGCCAGCCTAGCAATTCCAGCCGGTACGAAATATTCAATTCTGCTGAGTGATAGTCTGAGCGTTGATGGGCTGGCGCAAGATATTGCCGAGACGTTCACTCTGTACCAGCGCAATATGAGCGGATTCGCTGACGTAATGAACGGCACAGGGGACGTGACAATTACGATTAACGGTGTGGCTGTGACCGTTCCTGGTCAGAAATCGCTAGCGAAGAAAGGGGCAAATAAGGACATTACGAGCCTGACCGGGTTAACTACAGCGCTTAGTATCGCTCAGGGCGGCACCGGTGGCAAAACAGCAGCAGAGGCCCGCACAAACCTCGGTTTGGGAACAGCGGCCACAAAGACGGTCGGCACGGCGACAGGGAATTTGTTGGAAGTGGGCGCATTTGGTTTGGGCGTCAAGGTGCTGAAAGTGAATTCGGTCACTAACGCTGACAGTTTGGAAAATTGCTCGTTTGCAGCGGGCATTGGCAGCGACGCTATAAATTTTGCGTCTAATTTTGCCCCGATAATTGTAGCGGCGCGCGATGGTGGTGGGGATGGTACCGGACAGATCTCTCAGATCCAGAGCGATGACGCGCTGCTTGCGTTTAGATATCGAGGCGGCAATGTCTGGTCTCCGTGGCGTTATGTATATCATTCCGCAAATACAACAAAAACAAGCGATGGCACGTTAAAAGCTGCGTCGCCTGTAATTAAAATTTTTCACGACGGCTCTGCGGAAACTAACGATGAGTCAGAAGGTGTAACAGTCTCCAGATTGTGTGTTGGGCAGTACTTGATTGAAGGGTGTGTAGGAATGAACTCCGACGCGGCGTGGGGCGGGATTGATGGCGGGTTTGACATTCCCCGAGATCGGAACGGACAGGCGCTAATCTGGCTGGATTACGAAGTGAATGCCGACGGATCAATCCTCGTCAAAACATATCACCGCACGTATCCCGCCGCTCCTGCATTTGCGCGTAACGAGATAGATGGGCTGGCAGCCGGCGACCCGGTCGACATTCCCGCCGACCAGTTCGTTTCTGTGCGCGTTGAAATGCCCGCTGATAGCATATGGAATCAGCGGCAATCAATTATTCTGGCTGATCAAGAGCCTGAGTGACTTGCTCTTTGGTTATTTTGCAGTTGTGCTTGCAGGTCTGAAATTTGTTGTTGTAGAGCCTGAACACAGCCGAGGAGATCCATTACTATCGGGTTGTTGTCCACGGACGGGCGATCCCGATATTCCTCACTAATTTTATTCCCGGCCTCATCATACACCTCCGTGCCGGGAATTGGCTCTGGATTATGTTTGATATACTGCGGGGCAATTATTTCTGCGTCTTCCGCAATAACCCCAAAACGTACTCGCTCTTGTTCGTCGTCACGGTAAATAAAATTAACAAGCTCAAGCGACAGCACTCTGTTTAGGGCGGTGGCCGCGTCCGCTAGCGCAATATTTTTCTTGTAATCCCTGCCAGACGTTCCCTGTAATGCAATCGTTCCCGTTGACGTCGGGAAGTTGATCATTACCTGTCCGGTTTTGTCCCAACCAGTGCCTATTCTTTTCACTAAATACACTGATACGAAATCATTACTCTCCGAATACGACGTCTCGAGCAACACAGTTTTACCAACAGTTGAATCGGGTGCCGAGGTGATTTCAAGAGTCATATCCGGGTACGACTGGCCTGAAATCCTTAATTTTGGCAGGGTCTGCTCCTGACTAAAGGTATTTTTTTCGCTCAGTAACGGGATTGCGCTACCTGATGTGCCTGTGTTTACTGTCGCCGCTGTTCCTAAACCGAGGTTTGTGATAATGCGATTTATAGCCACCTCCGTTACTCTCACGCGTTTTTTGATAGAGAGAGGCGGTAATTCGTGCAAATTGGATATATCCGGGTATCAACAAATGACCAGAATACAGCGTTACAGAGAGGCGCTCTGGAATGCGCAGGGTGTGAGCTGATTTTTGAAGATAAAATGAGCGGCAAAATTGCAGACAGGCCAGGGCTAAAGAAGGTGCTAAAAACTCTCTCCACTGGCGACACGCTAGTTGTGTGGAAGCTGGATCGGTTGGGTAGGAGTATGAGGAATTTGGTTTTGCTGGTTGACGAGCTACGCCTGAGAGGCGTCCACTTCAGAAGTATTACGGACAGTATTGACACGTCCAGCGCTATGGGGAGATTTATTTTTCACATTATGTCGGCGCTGGCTGAAATGGAGAGGGAGCTAATAGTGGAGCGAACCCGCGCAGGACTGGATGCGGCGAGACGAGAGGGAAGGGTGGGAGGCCGACGGCCTAAGCTCTCACCTGAACAGTGGGAGCAGGCCGGCAGATTGATTGCAAACGGTGTGGACAGGAAACAGGTTTCGATTATTTACGACGTAGCTGTGTGTACTCTTTATAAAAAGTTCCCGGCGGGACGCGCTTAAATAAAAGGGGGGCAGCTATATTCCTGGCTGCCCTGGGCTGTTACCCGTGTTGCCGAACAGTGGGGTATTCGGAAATAAGCCACATATCAGATTCATCAAACATCTCTTCCAGCATGCGATTCAGCTTTTCCCGATCACTTTTGCTGGCATCGCTGTTTAAGGCGTTCGCCTGCATCGGCTTAACCCTCACCTCAGCATCGGGAAAGATCCGGTGCACTCGCTTCGTCAGTTCGGCCAGAATGATCTCCCTGGCCCCTTCGAGCCCCTCAACATTTCGCTTGTCATAAACCAGTTCAACAAACATACCGATCCTCTTATAAGTGAAAACTGCCTGTGCTTGATCTGTTTTCATAAAAATACTACTGTATATACATACAGTCAATGAGCGAGTGAGGGTGCATTTATGCCTCGTCAACCGGATATTCGTGCTGCTTTTATTGCGGCCATACAGCAAAACCCGAAGGGCTATCTCTGTCTGCATACAGACAAGTTCATCGCTGAACTGCAGGAGAGGAACTGGCATTTCAGTCAGGCGGATGCAAATACATGGATCGAGCGATACCAGCCGGACTTCGCCGATAAGACGACAAACGAAAGCGAGAACCGGTACTGGATCCTGCGTAACATGGGGAGGGTTCTGAGGAGTTATCTTGCGATGCGCTATAGGTTTGCCCCATCCCTCCCAAACCAACCTTTTTTATAACCATCAAAAATCTGGTGATGCTTCGCCGTTTCTCCTGTTTTCATAACAGGAGAAATCCCATGATTTACGGTTATGCCCGAGTATCAACAAACCACCAGGACACTGAATTGCAACTAACGGCGCTCAAGTCAGCGGGTTGTGAGAAAATTTTTGAAGAGCATGCCAGCGGGAGGAAATCGAATCGGCCGGTTCTAAAACGGCTGATCGCCACTATGCAGCCGGGGGATGAACTGGTGGTCTGGAAGCTGGACAGGATAGGCCGCAACGTTCTGCATGCGCTGTTGATGTTCCAGCAGTTACAGGAAAAGGGTATCAACTTCCGCAGTATTACCGATGGCGTGGATCTCAAAACAGCCAGCGGCCGCTATAACTTTCGTAACATCCTTTCCGCAGCACAATATGAATCTGATCTTAATAGCGAACGTACCTTAGCAGGGCTGGCCGTAGCCAGGGCAAAAGGGCGAGTTGGTGGTCGCAGGCCTAAGTTCACGGATGAGCAATGGCGGGAAATGGGGGAGCGGATGGCAACCGGTGAATCACGACAAAGCGTATCAAAAACGTATGGAGTAGGGCTCTCAACTCTGTATAAAAAGTTTCCAGCTAGCTGATAACGGGAAAGAAACAGAGAAGGGCACAAATATTGTGTACTTTAATGTGCCCTTTAATTTATTGATTGGTGGTTGAATTGTCCGTAACTTTTTGATTTAAGTGCAAATTTCTAATAAATTAGAACACTTTCTTAAATGGTTTCACTGAAACGTGTTCATAGACTCCTGCCGCTACGTACGGGTCAGCATCGGCCCAGGCCTGAGCTGCTTCCAGCGATTCAAATTCAGCAATAACGGTTGAGCCAGTAAATCCCGCAGCCCCTGGATCGTTACTGTCTACCGCTGGCATTGGACCAGCTGTCAACAAACGACCTTCATCATGCAGTAACTGTAAACGTGCTAAATGTGCCGGACGAACGGAAAGGCGTTTTTCGAGGCTATCAGCTTTGTCTTGAGCGTAAATAACATACAACACGGGCACAACTCCTTGTTCGGGAAAGTTGTAAAGTACGTTATTTGAAAGGGCGAAGATCTGCAACGGAAAGATGATGTCTTTGTTAAGGCCATGCATAAAGTAAGGGTAATTACGCCAAAAATGACATTTTCACTGATCCTGATCGTCTTGCCTTATTGAATATGATTGCTATTTGCATTTAAAATCGAGACCTGGTTTTTCTACTGAAATGATTATGACTTCAATGACCCTTGATTTACCTCGCCGCTTCCCCTGGCCGACGTTACTTTCGGTCTGCATTCATGGTGCTGTTGTGGCGGGTCTGCTCTATACCTCGGTACATCAGGTTATTGAACTACCTGCGCCTGCGCAGCCGATTTCTGTCACGATGGTTACGCCTGCTGATCTCGAACCGCCACAAGCCGTTCAGCCGCCTCCGGAGCCGGTGGTAGAGCCAGAACCGGAACCTGAGCCGATCCCCGAACCGCCAAAAGAAGCACCGGTGGTCATTGAAAAGCCGAAGCCGAAACCTAAGCCAAAACCGAAGCCGGTGAAAAAGGTACAGGAGCAGCCAAAACGCGATGTCAAACCCGTAGAGTCGCGTCCGGCATCACCGTTTGAAAATACGGCACCGGCACGCCCGACATCAAGTACAGCAACGGCTGCAACCAGCAAGCTGGTTACCAGTGTGGCTTCAGGACCACGCGCATTAAGCCGTAATCAGCCGCAGTATCCGGCACGAGCACAGGCATTGCGCATTGAAGGGCAGGTTAAAGTTAAATTTGACGTCACGCCGGATGGTCGCGTGGATAACGTACAAATCCTCTCAGCCAAGCCTGCGAACATGTTTGAGCGTGAGGTGAAAAATGCGATGCGCAGATGGCGTTATGAGCCGGGTAAGCCAGGCAGTGGGATTGTGGTGAATATCCTGTTTAAAATTAACGGCACCACCGAAATTCAGTAAGCATAAAGTCAAAAGCCTCCGACCGGAGGCTTTTGACTATTACTCAACAGGTAAGGCGCGAGGTTTTCCTTCAGGATCAACCGCGACATACTTAAATAATGCTTCTGTCGCTTTATACCGTTGCCCGATTGGTTCAGACGCTACTTTTTTCACCCACACTTCAATATTAATGCTGACCGATGTCGTCCCTTTCTGGACACAGCGTGCATAGCAGCACACCACATCGCCGACCGCAACCGGCCGTAAGAAAGTCATTCCTTCAACCCGCACAGTCACTACGCGACCGTGGGCAATTTCTTTTGCCAGAATAGCGCCGCCAATATCCATTTGTGACATTAACCAACCACCAAAGATGTCACCATTGGCATTGGTATCGGCGGGCATGGCTAAAGTACGTAAAACAAGATCGCCCTGAGGGACGTTATGTGTTGTAGACATGGTAAAACCGACTTAAAAGGAAAATCACAGGCGCGATGCTACTATGATTTTCCTGAGGAGAACAGAGGAGATACAGCGCCAGCCCCGAAGGACTGGCAGTCTGGTTAGGATTTATCTTCCTGCGGCATGTGGCGGTAGATATAGATACCGCTTAACAATGTGAAGATTAAGGTAAGGGCGGTCAGGCCAAAGACTTTAAAGTTGACCCAAATATTTTGCGGCAGCCAGAATGCGATGTAGATGTTTGCCAGACCGCAAAGGATAAAGAAAACAGCCCAGGCCAGATTCAGCTTCGACCATACCGGTTGCGGCAGCGTGAGTTCTTTACCCAGCATCCGCTGAATTAGCGGCTTTTTCATCACCCATTGGCTGACTAACAGGGCTCCCGCAAATAGAGCATAAATGACTGTAACCTTCCATTTAATAAACTCATCATTGTGGAAGAACAGCGTCAAGCCACCGAAGACGACCACCAGAACAAAAGTGATCAGGGCCATCTTCTCAACCTTACGAAAGCGAACCCAGCTATAGATAAGCACAATCGCCGTGGCGACGATCAGCGCCGCAGTAGCTGCATAGATGTCATAAATCTTGTAAAACGCGAAAAAGACAACCAGCGGTAAAAAATCAAGAAACTGCTTCATTTTACGATTCCGTAATCAAATGCTTAAGGTTATTGGCGAATCAACATATACAGGCGGAACAGATAGATGAGCAATATGGCTGAAATCAGGTTGCTCAAGGTGTTCGCCAGTACGGCACCAATTTCCGGGGTTAATGCGGCAAAAGAAGAGGCAAAAAGCAGCAACAGTGTTTTTGCCAGCAACCAGCTCAGTACTGCGGGTGCCACCAGACGCATATTCGCCCAAGTCAGCCGCATACTGCTACGCATCGAGGCAAAAATGCCCATTTTGTCCTGTACCAGCATCACCGGTGCCAGGGCCAGCAAAATGGCCATGATAATTCCCGGAACGACCACCAGCATGATGCCAATCTGTACTAAAAGGGTAGTCAGAAAAATCAGAATAAATAACTTGGGCAATATCGGCGCACTGGCACCAATAGCTCGCAGCGCACTGACTCTCTGACCCGCAGACACCAGCTGGATAATTAATATTACGCCTCCGGCGAGAATGGCGTTACCGATCAATCCTGAAAAAGTGGAAGCCGCTGAAGCTTGCAGCAAAATTTGTTGCTGTTCCGGTGACATATTCTGAACCAGGTCGAACAACCCACTACTGCCGCTAACGGGTACGCCGTCATTGAGCTGCGCAAGCTGTGCATCACTGGGTGAGAAAACATGCCCTAACACCACTGTGATAAACGCACATAGCAACGATACCAACAGAATGGTCATAAATTGATTACGGAAGAAATTTCCGGTGTCACGGTATACGGACTGCGCCGTGATAGACATGCACTCTCCTTGAGTTTTATGCAGGTGTTAATTAGCGGGCAATTGTACCCTGGTTAAGCCTCGGGTGGCAGCATCAGGTCTTGTATGGAAAAGCATATCTTTGTAAAGCGGAGGTAATTGCTGGCCTTCAGGCATGGGCAAATCGCGGCAAGTGGCGACCGAGTTAATATTTGCGTAGCGAAAATATTTAAAAATTGATTTAAATCACATTAACCAGGATTCTCAATGCAACTTCTAAATTAATCCAGATCAATAAAGGGTGAATTATCATATGTAATGTGATCTATGTAGGATCATTTGTTACTCCAATGTAGGTATATTCGTCACGTTTTTATAACCATAACGACGGAGCGGATATGAAAAAGTTAACAGTGGCGGCTTTGGCAGTAACAACTCTTCTCTCTGGCAGTGCCTTTGCGCATGAAGCAGGCGAATTTTTTATGCGTGCAGGTTCTGCAACCGTACGTCCAACAGAAGGTGCTGGTGGTACGTTAGGAAGTCTGGGTGGATTCAGCGTGACCAATAACACGCAACTGGGCCTTACGTTTACTTATATGGCGACCGACAACATTGGTGTGGAATTACTGGCAGCGACGCCGTTCCGCCATAAAATCGGCACCCGGGCGACCGGCGATATTGCAACCGTTCATCATCTGCCACCAACACTGATGGCGCAGTGGTATTTTGGTGATGCCAGCAGCAAATTCCGTCCTTACGTTGGGGCAGGTATTAACTACACCACCTTCTTTGATAATGGATTTAACGATCATGGCAAAGAGGCAGGGCTTTCCGATCTCAGTCTGAAAGATTCCTGGGGAGCTGCCGGGCAGGTGGGGGTTGATTATCTGATTAACCGTGACTGGTTGGTTAACATGTCAGTGTGGTACATGGATATCGATACCACCGCCAATTATAAGCTGGGCGGTGCACAGCAACACGATAGCGTACGCCTCGATCCGTGGGTGTTTATGTTCTCAGCAGGATATCGTTTTTAATTCCGCACAAAAACGACCCCGTAATATACGGGGTCAATAAGGACATGGTATAAAGGGTATTATTTCTTCGCTTCTACGCCATCAGTTTCAGAGCGAATTAAAAATTTCTCAGTTGTTTGCGGAATATTCTGAATCAGCCAGTCGGCCATTTGCTTTTCCTCATTTAAAATCGCTTCGATGGTTGGAATTGAAGCTGTATCACCGGCATTTTTTGCTGCTGCTAATAGTGAGGTGTAACAGGCGATTTCAAATTGCTCGAAGACATATCCGCTAATAGAGCCTTTAACTATTTCATCAGAAGGGAATATACCACCGATTGACTGCCCAAGCGCAGCCATTTTACTCATGGAATCTTTAATGACTGAACGTGAAATGTCATTACGATCAAGAATAGTTTCCAGTTGAACAATCTGGTTTTTGGTTTCACTAAGATGTTGTTCAATACGAGCGCGTAGTTCAGGATAATTATCTATACGGCTGGCCATGGATTCAAGCATAGATTCGGCTTGCTTTTCCATTGCGTGGGCGTCACGTAACCAGTCATGATAATGTTCAATACGATTCATGAAAATGTCCTCTTTATAAAATGACTAAAAGTTAAAATTCATATTTCAGGCTTTATTTTCGGCTTTCTTATTTACGTTATTAATGGCCAGATCAGTCAGTTTGATGTCGGTGGCCTTTTCTTCTTCCAGGGTTTCTTTCAGAAGCTTCGCTGCTTTACGGTAACCTAATTGTTCAGCCAGCGTCGCTAATGTCCCGTAACTGGCAATCTCATAATGCTCGACTTTCTGTGCTGCGGCAATCAGTGCGGCATCACGCACTTCGTTTTTCTCGGTACTTTCGATGACCTCATTAGCTTCTTCAATAAGACCTTCCATTGCCACACATTTCATGCGCTTAATTTTCAGGTTCGATTCGGACTCCACAACTTGATCAATACGTTCAATCTGTCCATGAGTTTCCTCGAGGTGCGCATGAAAAGCCTGACTTAATTTTTCATTTGATGTTGCTCTTGCGAGTTTTGCCAGTGCCCGGGTTAATTGTTTTTCTGCGCTGTAGGTATCTGAAAGCAGGTGAATAAATACATCTTCAATGGTCTTCATATTCATATTTTTCTCCAGTGAAATCACTGCGAGCCATACGGCCCGCAGATGCAATTATCTTTATCAGCTGATATTAATAATTAACGGTGAATCAGGATTTGCCTGATTTATTACCACCGCTTTGTTGACCGCCTTTTTTACCCGCTTCAGATGCGCGTTGCGGATCATTTTTAAAATTACCGCCGCTATGCTGACCGCCTTTACGGCCTGCGTCGGATGCCTTCTCACGGTCTTCGGCGAAATTTCCTGAACCACCACGATGTTCGGCCATGTTATTTCTCCCGTTGCGTTGCATTGTTTCATTAATATGAGTGTTGTGTGTCGACACTCATTAAAATTAGTCGCTAATGAGAATTAGTCAAATTAAGCGCAACGAGAAGATAGAGGGAAAATATATTTTGAGGAACATTCTGGATATATTAACAATTACCTGAGGAATAAGTGACTTAGAGAAAATTATTGATTTTACTGGTGTTATGTTGCGGGATTAATTTGTTTGATTATATTACTGTTGGGCGGAAAAATGACGTAAGTTGACGTTCGACCGGGGTAAGCGAAACGGTAAAAAGATAAATATTAAATGAATTTAGGATTTTTCCGGCTTCATTAAAGAAAGTTAAAATGCCGCCAGCGGAACTGGCGGCTGTGGGATTAACTGCGCGTCGCCGCTTTCATCGGTTGTACAAAAACTTTCAGTGCCGCCAGCATTTTCTCTGGCTCATTAATATGTTGCTCGATGATTTTAACAATGGCCGAACCAGAAATCGCGCCCGCAGCTCCTGCATCAATCGCTGCTTTTACCTGATCCGGGGCGGAAATACCAAATCCCTGCAATGGAGGTGCAGCGTTGTACTCTTTCAGCTTCGCAACCAGATGATTGAGGGGTAACGCGGCGCGGTTTTCTGCGCCGGTCACGCCTGCTCGTGACAGCAAATAGGTGTAACCACGACCGTAAGAGGCTATCTGGCGCAGCAGGTCGTCATCGGCATTTGGCGGGCAGATGAAGATAGGTGCGACATTATGACGCAACGCGGCCTGGCGGAAGGGCGCGGACTCTTCAACTGGCACATCGGCAACCAGCACCGAATCGACGCCGACTTTTTCGCACTGGGCATAAAACTCATCAATGCCTTTGTTAAACACCAGATTGGCATACATCAACAGGCCAATGGGAATGGTCGGGTGTTTCTGGCGAATCAGTGCCAGCATTTCAAAACATTGTGCCGGAGTCACACCTGCCGCAAAGGCGCGCAGAGTGGCGTTTTGAATCGTCGGGCCATCCGCCAGTGGGTCGGAGAAGGGGATACCTAACTCCAGCGCGTCAGCACCGGCTTCAATTAGCGTATCGATAATTTTCAATGACTGCTCAATGCCCGGATCACCGAGCGTGACGAAAGGAACGAATGCGCCTTCTTTGCGCTCCTTCAACTGGGCAAACAGAGATTCGTAGCGTTCCATCAGATTTCCCCTCGTGCTTTCAAAATATCGTGAACGGTGAAGATGTCTTTATCGCCGCGACCGGAAAGGTTAACCACCAGTAGCTGCTCTTTATCCGGGTTTTCGCGCATCATTTTCAACGCATGGGCCAGGGCGTGGGAGGATTCCAGCGCCGGGATGATCCCTTCGTGCAGGCACAGCGTTTTGAAGGCTTCAAGGGCTTCATCATCGGTAATAGACACGTAATCAGCGCGTCCAGTGCTGTTAAGATACGCGTGTTGTGGGCCGACAGACGGGAAATCCAGTCCGGCGGAGATGGAGTAAGATTCTTCAATCTGCCCGTCTTCGGTTTGCATCATCGGCGCTTTCATACCGAAATAGATACCCACGCGACCATGTTTTAGCGGTGCGCCGTGCTCGCCAGTTTCGATACCGTGACCACCTGGCTCCACACCAATCAGGCCGACGTTGGTTTCATTGATGAAATCAGCAAACATGCCGATGGCATTCGAACCGCCGCCAACACAGGCGATAACGGCATCCGGCAGGCGACCTTCTCTTTCCAGAATCTGCGCTTTGGTTTCTTCGCCAATCATCCGCTGAAACTCACGCACAATGGTCGGATAAGGATGCGGGCCAGCTGCGGTGCCCAGCATATAGTGCGCGGTTTCGTAACTACCGGACCAGTCGCGCAGCGCCTCGTTACAGGCATCTTTCAGCGTCGCGGAACCGCTATGCACCGGGATCACTTCCGCACCCATTAAGCGCATACGAAAAACGTTAGGCGACTGGCGTTCAACGTCTTTGGCACCCATATAAATACGGCATTTCAGGCCGAGCAGGGCGCTGGCAAGGGCCGACGCCACGCCATGCTGACCGGCACCGGTTTCGGCGATGATTTCGGTTTTACCCATCCGCTTCGCCAGCAACGCCTGCCCCAGCACCTGGTTAGTTTTATGCGCGCCGCCGTGCAGCAAATCTTCACGCTTGAGATACAGCGTGGTGTTCGTCCCGGCTGTAATGTTCTGGCATTTGGTCAGCGCGGTTGGACGCCCGGCATAGTTTTTCAGCAGGTCGTTGAACTGAGCCTGAAATTCAGGATCTTTTTGCGCACTGACAAAAGCTTCTTCCAGCTGGCGCAGAGCAGGCATCAGGATTTGTGGCACGTACATGCCGCCAAACTCACCAAAATAGGGGTTAAGTAATGTTGTCATTGTTCCTTTCCTTAATATGCGCGCAGCGTCTGGAAAACCGAGGCCAAAAGACGTGCGTCTTTGATGCCCGGTTGCGACTCTACAGCAGAATTAAAATCAAGTCCGGCGCAGCCGGTTTGTGCCGCTTCCACGCAGTTATCTGCGCCTAAGCCCCCCGCCAGCAGAACGTTGCCAAGCGATTGACCATTTAATAGTGACCAGTCAAAACGTTGCCCGCTTCCACCCTGGCCGTTGTCTAAAACATATTTATCAACGTGCTGAAACTCGCGGGCGGGCAGGGTTTCACCGACGCTTAATGCTTTCCAGATGGCAACATGTGCTGGCAGAGCTTCACGCAGCGTATCGATATACAGCTGTTCTTCATTACCATGCAGTTGCACTGCCGCCAGCGATAACACCTTAGCTTTGTCCACCACATCGGCAATATCGTGATTGCGGAACACGCCAACATACTGCAACGGTGCCGCAGCCATCACTTCCTGCGCCTGTTCAACGTTGACGCAACGCGGTGATGTCGCAACAAAAATCAACCCACCGTAAATCGCGCCCGCGTCATAAGCTGCTTTAGCATCTTGCCCACGCGTCAGGCCACATACTTTATTCTCACCCAGCAACACCCGGCGCACGGCGGCGTGCAAATCGTCATGGGCCATCAACGCCGAACCAATCAGAAAACCGTTAGCGAAGTGGCTTAACTCGCGCACCTGAGCGTAAGTATTGATGCCGGATTCGCTGATTACCGTCACGTTGTGCCCCAGTTTCGGCGCAAGCTCGCGGGTACGGTTGAGATCAATCGACAAATCACGCAGATCGCGGTTGTTGATGCCAACGACCTTTGCTCCCAATGCAATGGCGCGCTCCTGTTCCTCTTCATTACTGACTTCGGTCAGCACCCCCATCTCCAGACTGTGAGCGACGGCGGCAAGCTGGCGATATTGGTCGTCATCCAGTACTGAAAGCATTAATAAGCAGGCATCGGCCTGGTAATAGCGCGCCAGATAGATCTGGTAAGGGTCGATAATGAAGTCTTTACATAAAATCGGCTGCGGGGCGATTTGGCTGACGATGGGGAGGAAATCAAAGCTCCCCTGAA
>PPYF01026669.1_pt1 | contig 73761 bp, 73 predicted proteins | sample 1559871 | NCBI WGS metagenome assembly PPYF01 (sample SAMN08240021, study PRJNA423297) | Human gut metagenome, whole genome shotgun sequencing project.
TCGACAGGCTCAATCACAAGAAATGTTGTCAAAACTCAAGCAAAACAAAGAATTGTACAACATTTGCCATAATATTACATTTCCGTGAATTATTGCACCATCCCATTTTCCATTGTCATGAACTATTGCAGAATTCCACTGCATCGTCATCATGGACCAATACAATATTACATTCCGTCGTTACCAATGAACCGCTGCAATATCCCATTTCGCCGTTATTACGAACTATTGCGACACCATAACCCGATAAAAATCACGCTCAAACTAAGACGATACAAAACAAACTGGCTGTTTGACAGGCGCGAGGATCACGGAGGTTTTCGCTGTTTTGACAGGCGCAAAGTCCACGGAGGCTTCCGCTATTTTGACAGGCGCGAGGATCACGGAGGTTTTCGCTATACCCATTGCTCTTATCATTCTAACATCTTGAGCAACAAGATGGGTAATTCCCTGCTGGCTGTAAGGAAGATTAACCATAAATATATCGTAGCAGGAACTAACTATATACAAATCCACATCACATATTTACATCATACAAAGGTATAAAACCGTAATCAATCACGGATTAAAAGGTTGATAGAAAGGAGAGAGTATATTTGTAAATGACCGCTAGATGAGTCAATTACAATATACCAGGAAAATTAAATATGCTGACAGGAAAAACGGCCGTTCTGGCGGTGTCAGGGAGCATCGCCGCGTATAAAATAACCAATCTGGCCCGTATGCTGAAAAAGCAGGGCTGCGACGTTCATGTCCTGATGACGGAGAACGCCGAACAGTTTATAAACCCCATAACCTTTGAATCATTGACTTCCAATAAATGTTTGATCGACACCTTCGACAGAAACTTTCAGTACAGTGTCGAGCACGTGGCTCTGGCTAAAAAGGCCGACGTCGTGATGATAGCTCCTGCTTCCGCCAACGTGATCGGCAAGATTGCCGGAGGCATCGCAGACGACATGCTCACCACGACGGTTATGGCCTGTCCTTGCAAAAAAATAGTCGCCCCGGCGATGAATCATAATATGTACCACAATCCCATCGTACAGGATAATATAGAAAAGCTGCGCAGATTCGGATACGAAATAATTCCTCCGGCCACAGGCATGCTGGCCAACGGAGACAGCGGAGACGGCAGGATGCCGGAGGAAGAATTGCTTTTCCAGTATATTTTAAAAGAAATAGCCTGTGAGGAAGATCTGGCGGGGAAAAAAATCCTCGTTACCGCAGGTGCGACCAGAGAAAGCATAGATCCGGTCAGATTTATCACCAATCATTCCAGCGGCAAAATGGGATGCGCTATAGCGAGAGCCGCCATGCTCAGAGGCGCGGATGTGACCTTGGTTCACGGGCATATGGAAGTCGAGCCGCCTCATTTTGTAAAAGCTATAGCAATTTCTGACGCTGATGAGATGTTCGACGCGGTGACAGATTTTAGCAGCAGCCAGGATATCATTATAAAAGCCGCGGCCGTGGCAGATTACACGCCGGTGACAACGGCTGACAGCAAAATCAAAAAAAACGACGGAGATATGACTCTCCCTCTTAAAAGGACGAAGGATATTCTCCGTTACTTAGGGGAAAACAAGGCGCCCGGCCAGGTTATATGCGGTTTTTCCATGGAAACTGACGACCTTCTCGCCAACTCGCAGAAGAAGCTTTCCGCCAAGAACTGCGACATGATATGCGCCAATTCGCTGAGGTCACAGGGCGCAGGCTTTGGAACAGATACAAATATAATCACGCTCATAACGAAAGATGCAGTTGAAGAGCTTCCTCTGATGGACAAAGACAATGCCGCTCATATAATTTTAGATAAAATTCTCTCTTTATTTTAGATAAAATGCTTTCTTTTCAGGCCATGTAAAAGAATTTTTGCACAAACCCCCTGCTTTGTCAAAATGTTTGGATAGACAGTTTGCATTGAGTGTGGCAGTATCAGGGCGAAAGGAGGAAACGAGCTATGGAAATAGGGCGGAAGTTAAGAGAAGCCCGTACTGCTTCCGGATTGTCACAGGAAATTGTGGCGGAAAAAATCAATGTTTCCAGACAGACGATTTCAAATTGGGAAACCGAAAAAACTTATCCCGACATCATCAGTATTATTCAGTTAAGCGACTTATATAACATAAGCTTTGACGATTTGCTGAAAGGAGACAAAAAAATGATGGAGCATCTGGGAAAGCACGAATGTCGTTAAAAGCAACAAGAAATTGATCGGCGCATTTATTTTGAATATCGTGCTGATTGCCCTTTTAATTACTTTAAGCGTATTTATTCCAAACAACCAATATTTTCTTGCAGGGATTTTCTGCCTTGTAATAATCAGCACCGCAGCGTTAGTGTATCAAATCATCTTGAAAATCTAAGGGAAAAGCAAAAGGAAAAACTAAGAGAAAAGCGAGAGAAAATCTAAGGGGGCTTTTACATGAACTGGACAATAGCAGTTATCGCAATATTGATCGCAGTGGCTTTAGCGGGAGTTATCTGTATTTCATATCAGCTTTATCAGATCGTTATAATAGACGCAAAAGCCAGAGGATTGAAACATCCGAAAATTTGGGGCTTTTTCGCCATGTCAAGCAACAATGGCGGCGGCCTGATTCCATATCTGATTGTGAGAAGAAAATATCCTGTAGTCTTTATGTCAGACGCCGAAAGATTAGCCATTTCCAAAAGTAAAAAGGCCATAGGCATAGCGCTGATTTTTCTTTCTGCCAGCGTGATTGGCCTTGTGATATGTATGTAGTGAATAAATTCATAATTTCCCCTGAAAGAGAATACATTTGTAGCAAGACCAAGTGTGGAAAGGGGAAAAACTATGACATACGAAAACGATATACCGGATTACGCCCTCGTTCCTGCCAAAGAGATGGAAGAACGGGTTGTGGTTCCTATCACGAAAGGAGCGATTTATTCACCGGTACAGGTGACCAACATAAGAGAAAAGCCTAAGACCACCATCACGATAGAAGAGGACATTCTCGTTCCGGACACCAAGCCCGACCTCAGAGAAATCCTGCTGATCGACGGAAAAAGCTACCTTTCCAGCAGGGAGGTAGAAGAAATCGTCAAAAGCGACGACTACATAAGCCTTTCAGGTGAAATCGAGCTGCAAACCTTGTATCTCCCGGAAAGGCAGGACGGCAACAGCCCGATAATTCCGATACAGACCAGGGTTCCTTTCAAAGACCAGTGGCATACCTCGCTGTCCGTCGGCGCCTGTCTCGTCCTCGACTGCTCCATAGAGAAAATCGACTATATGGTCATAAACGAAAGGAAGTTCAGGGTTAAAATTTCCCTGGCCATTACGGCAAAGGAATACATGGACAGCAAGGTGGACATATTCGAGGGGCTGGCTGACGAAGAGATAGAGATGCTCAGGGAAACGGTGGAGATTTCCAACATCGCTCTGCGCAAAAAAGATAATCTGGCCATAAAAGAGGATATTCTTCCAAAAGACGACCTTCGTCCTGAAAATATACTCAAGCAGGACCTTTCAATAGTCGAAAACTATAAGCAGTCTACAGGAGACAAGGTAGTCGTCAACGGCTTCGTTTATGTAAATATCCTGTTTTCCGTCTATCAGGAGGAAGCGGACTGTCCTCCGTCGCACAGCATCCATCAGCTACAGGAAAGGATCGAATTCACCCAGTTCATTCCTATCCAGCAGGGCGGCCAGTGGAGCGGCTGCAACGTGTTCTTCAACGACCATGACCTGAAAGTCAAACTTACCCAGGACGAAGAGGAAAGAGATATTTTCCGCCTTGAGGGCGATCTGCTCACTTATGTAGAGCTTTACAGGAACACGGAAAAAGAAATCATCATAGACGGCTATCACAAGCAGAAAGACTTCGTCTGCGATTTCCTCGAAGAAAACAGCAGGACGCTGACGGGAACCATAGCCAGCGAATCTTCCGTCAGGGAAATTCTTTCTCTAGAAAGCTGCGGGCACGAAATCGACAGAATTTTATATCAGTCAGCCGAAATCATGAACGCCGAAAGCAAGACTGAGCAGGGCAAAATCATCACCGAGGGGCAGCTGCTGGCCAAGATCATCTGTCTGGCCGCCGGCGAAGAGGAAACGATTTTCACCGTAAGGGAGGAAATCCCTTTCAGAGTCGTGACCGCCATGCCGCAGATTTCAGGCAACGAAATAATTTGCCACAAAATCTATATCAAAGACCTCTGGGCGGAAAAGATAAACAGCAAGCAGCTGGAATTCAACGCGACGGTGCTGGTATGCGGCGAAGTTATGCGTCCTACGCCTTTCCGCGTGCTCACCAACCCGGCCTTTGAAGAAAGCTCCGTCTGCAGGGAACCGCTTCCTATGGTTATCTACGTATGCAAGCAGACCGATACGCTCTGGTATATCGCCAAAAAATTTAAAACATCGATGGAGTCCATCAAACAGACCAACAACATGGAGGCAGACGACCTCTGCGTGGGACAAAAACTGTTGATTGTAAAATAAGTGAATATTTTTCGCTTTCCTGTCCATAATCCTCTTGTCAGGAGGTAAATTATGGATAGAAAAGCCAATAGAAATTTTAAAAAAATACTGATAGTTTTGATGGCTCTGGCCTTTATCGCCCTGCCGCTCTTATATAAAGCAGAAAGCTACGCCGAAATTGAGGAAGGGCTCATAAGCTCCGACGGCATGATAAATCAGCACCCGGGGATCATGCGCTTTCATGTGGTCGCCAACAGCGATTCCGACGAGGATCAGGAGCTGAAGCTGGCGGTAAGAAATTATGTGCTGGCTAAGGTTCAGAATGAAATAACCCATGCCATAAGCCAGGCGCAATCAGGGAAGTCAGAGAAGTCAGAGCGGGCAGAGCAGTCAGGGCAGTCAGAATCCGGCGCCGCGGAAATTTCTCAGTCTCGCATAATGAGAGAGTACATCAAAAACAATCTCCCTCAAATCCAGCAATGGGCGCAGGAGGTCATAGACGCCGCAGGGTTTGAATACGAAGCAAGGGCCGGCATAGGCATACGCCACATTCCGGCAAAATACTATGACGACCTGTATTTCCCCGAGGGAAATTACGAAGCTCTGACCATAACGCTGGGCGAGGGAGAGGGCCAGAACTGGTGGTGCGTGGTTTTTCCGCCTTTATGTCTGATAGATTCGGAGGATTCTGCTTACAAGGATGAATTTGACTTAGGGGAGGAAGAAAGACTCCAGCTGAAGTTCAAGACTTTGGAGCTGCTTTCGGGGGAGAATTCTGCGGACGGCTTCGATGACGAAGACAACGGCGAAAGCTTCGCCTGCCTCAGCGCTATCCTTGAGGCTATAAAAAAGCTGCCATGATTCAGCCGAGGGCTAATAAAGAAGCATTTTCAGATATTTGGTGTAACCCCATTTTACTGAGGTTACACCCTTTTCTTTTATGCGGATTTTTGAGTAAGCAGGATTTCTTTGAAACTCTTTGCAGTAAGAACGAATTGAGAATTAACACTGTCGGTAATTTTGAACTTTTAAAAAGCTCAACTTCCCAATATTGAAAATCTGTTGATTTTGAGAAGTAAATTTGGCATGATAATTTTGTGAGGTGCTTTCCTATGAATTAGATTGTTTTAATAAAGCATCATCAACCCCATCTGTATATTTGCCAATCGATATGAAAGCATTTTTCTTTACAGTTAGGCTTTCGATTATCAAATTTCTTTCTTCGGTAGTGAAATAAATGAGAAATTTTTTCATCTTTTCAGCTCTTTAGTCGAGAGCGGAAAGATTGCTATTGAACTCTACCGGCGTCAGCAAATTGTAATATTTCACCCGGTGTTGGTTTTTGAGAAACCTCCCTTGACTTGTTGATCTCATTATAAGCGAAACACTTTCAAAAGATGAATGTGCGGATTTTAGGCATATAAAAAGGCTTTGACCATTATAGTCAAAGCCTAATTTCTATCCATTGCAGCGCCACAGATGTAATAATTTCATATATTTTCTTTACAGCTTGGAAATGACGTAATCTGCAAATTCTCTGCATGTGTCGCCGTCTTTCGTTCCGGTAACGACAACTTTTTTCTCCGTATCGCAGCAGGTGTGCAGAGCGTCTGCAAGGCGGCCGGCCTCATCAGTCATGCCTATGTGGCGGAGAAGCATTTCTACAGCCTTGAAAATGCTGGACGGATTGGCGTAATCGGCAAGTCCCTCTTCAATCATTCTCGGCGCAGAACCGTGAATAGCTTCGAACATGGCGTACTGGTCGCCTATGTTGGCGCTGCCGGCTGTGCCTACACCTCCCTGGATCTCTGCGGCCTCGTCGGTGATGATGTCGCCGTATAGATTAGGCAGCACGAACACCTGGAAGCGGTTCCTTATGGCCTTGTTGACCAGGTTGGCGGTCATGATGTCTATGTACCAGTCCTCGGTGTGGATTTCAGGATATTCGGCGGCCACTTCGTTGCATATCTTGGAAAACTTCCCATCGGTTTTCTTCATTATATTGGCTTTGGTGACGATGGCCACCTCAGTCTTGCCGTTGGCTCTGGCGTATTCAAAGGCGGCGCGGGCGATTCTTCTCGTTCCGCAGTCGGTGGTGACCTTGAAATCCATGGCCAGAAGTCCCGGTATTTCTATACCCTTGCTGCCAAGCGCATATTCGCCCTCGGTATTTTCTCTGTAAAACATCCAGTCTATGCCCTCTTCAGGCACGGTCACCGGACGGACGTTGGCGTACAGGTCCAGCTCGCGTCTCAAGGTTACGTTGGCGCTTTCCAGGCTCCCTCCCTTTGGCGTGGTGGTCGGGCCTTTTAAGATTACGTCGCACTCCTTGATTGCGGAAAGCACGTCCTCAGGAACGGCCTTTCCCTGGGCGAGGCGGTTTTCGATGGTCAGGCCTTCGATTTCCTTGAAAACTATCTTTCCGGCTGACAGCTGATCTTTTAACAGTATTTCGAGAACCCTGCGAGCTTCCTTCATTATGACAGGGCCTATTCCGTCACCGCCGCAAAGGCCGACGGTGATCTTGCCGAGGGATTTGAAATCTTTAGGTGGCTGGGATTTTGCCAGCCTTTCGGCTCTTTCAATCTGCTGTAAGAGTAAATTTTCTATCTGCCCGGCCGCAAGCGAAACTGCGTTATCATGAGCGCCTGCCTGCGAAACTGCTTTATCATGAGCGGCTGCCTGAGCCGCCGCGTTTTTTAATTCTTTTTCCATGTTCAGACTACCTCCCTACATGTTTCCCTGTCCTACGTATTTCAAAAGACCTCCGGCTTTGAGGATCGCTTTCTGCCGCTCTGTGAATTCGCATGAAAGCGCAATTTCTCTGCCTGCCGTCACGTCTTTGAGAATCATTTTGCCGGAATCCATACCTGCGTAGACGTTCTCGATCTTCAGCTCGTCGTCCTGAGAAAGCAAATCATAATCGTCATGATCAGCAAAAGTCAGCGGCATTATTCCCGCGTTGATAAGGTTGGCCGCGTGTATTCTGGCAAAGCTCTTCGCTATTACGGCTCTGACTCCCAGATACAGCGGAACGAGGGCGGCATGCTCTCTTGAAGAACCCTGGCCGTAGTTGTTTCCACCTACTACTATGCTCTTTCCGGCGGCCTTAGCTCTCTCAGGGAAAGTGGAGTCGCATACGCCGAAGCAATACTGGGACAGATGCGGTATATTGGAGCGGTAAGGCAGAATTTTTGCACCTGCCGGCATTATATGGTCCGTAGTGATATTGTCGCCCACCTTGAGCACCAGCGGCGCTTCCAGCACGTCCCCCTGCGGAACGCTGTCAGGGAAAGGCTTGATGTTAGGGCCTCTTAAAATAGGAAGCTCTTTCGCTTCTTCTGCCGGAGCAGGCGGTATCACCGCGCTGTCGTCTATCTTGAATTTTTCAGGCATTTTGATTTCGATGGAATCACCCAGAAGCATCGGATTTGTTATTTCTCCGGTCAAAGCGGCCGCTACGGCCGTTTCAGGGGAAACGAGGTATACCTGTCCGTCGGCTGTACCGGAGCGTCCCTCAAAGTTTCTGTTGAAAGTTCTCAGCGATACGCCGCCTGAATTAGGCGAAAATCCCATACCTATGCAAGGGCCGCACGCACACTCCAGCACTCTCGCTCCGCTTGCCAGGATATCCGACAAGGCTCCGCAGTCCGCCAGCATGCTGAGCACCTGCTTTGAACCCGGCGATATGGAAAGGCTGACTTCCGGACGGATGGTCTTTCCCTTGAGCAGAGCCGCTACTTTAAGCATATCCAGCAGGGAAGAATTGGTGCACGAGCCTATGCACACCTGGTCTACCTTGACGCCTTTGAGGCTCGAAACCTTGACCACGTTGTCAGGGCTGTGAGGGCAGGCGATCATCGGCTCGAGCTGCGAAAGGTCGATGTCGATGATTTTGTCGTACTGTGCGTCGTCGTCGCTCTTGAGTTCGACGTAATCCCCGCCTCTTCCTTCAGCTTCAAGGAATGCCTTGGTTATCTCGTCCGACGGGAAGATGGACGTGGTTGCGCCCAGCTCGGTTCCCATGTTGGTTATGGTCGCTCTTTCAGGAACGGAAAGAGTCTTGATTCCTTCGCCGCCCCATTCTATGATGGCTCCCACGCCGCCTTTTACCGATAAAATTCTCAGAATTTCAAGGCTGACGTCCTTGGCTGTGACGAACGGACGCAGCTTGCCGGTTAGATTGACTTTATACATCTTAGGCATGGTTATGTAATATGCTCCTCCGCCCATGGCTACCGCAACATCCAGTCCGCCGGCTCCCATGGCCAGCATACCTATGCCGCCGCCAGTAGGGGTGTGGCTGTCTGAGCCGATGAGGGTTTTGCCCGGCTTTCCGAATCTTTCAAGATGTACCTGGTGGCATATTCCGTTTCCCGGCCTTGAAAAATACAGGCCGTATTTTTTAGCCATGGACTGAATGAATCTGTGGTCGTCGGCGTTTTCAAAGCCGGACTGCAGAGTGTTGTGGTCTATGTAAGCCACGGAAAGCTCCGTCCTGACGCGAGGAACTCCCATGGTCTCGAACTCAAGATAAGCCATGGTTCCGGTAGCGTCCTGAGTGAGAGTCTGGTCTATTTTCAGGGCGATTTCACTGCCCACGGTCATCTCTCCGCTGATGAGATGCTCCTTTATTATTTTCTGCGCGATAGTTAAACCCATTTATTCGTCCTCCTTCGTAATGTTTTCGTATGCATGAATAACGTGTTCCATCATAAGTCTGGCTACTTTTTCGCCGTCTCTTTCGGCCAGCGCCTCATATATGGCCACATGCTCCCTGAAAGCTCCCGGGATCCTGTTGCTCTTCTCCAGAGAGGCTTTGCGGAATTTCAGCAGCTTGTGGTGATTCTGGGAAAGGACGGAAAAGAGAATAGGGCTTCCGCTTTCCTCGTATATGATGTCATGAAACTCAGTGTCGAGATTTTTTATGTTTTCCGAGTCCCTCTTTGCCGCGTAAAACTCCTGTTTTTCAAGGTTGGCTTTCAGCTTCTCGAGGGCTTCGTCACTCATATTCTCGGCGGCTCTCCTGAAGGCTTCCGGCTCGAGGCTCTTCTTGACGAAAAACATGTCCTCCACGTCTTTTTTAGTTATCCCCAGCACCACAGAGCCCATGGGAGATGAGGAAATCAGCTTTTCCCCCTCCAGCCTGCTCAGAGCTTCCCTGATAGGAGTTCGGCTTACACCCAGCTCCTTGGAAAGTCTGTTTTCGCTGAGGACTTCCCCCGGTGCATAGACGCCGTTGAGTATGTTTCTCTCTATTGCTTCAAATACCTGGTTTGCCAGCGATACAGATTTGTAATCTATCATTTTACCAACTCCTTCCACTGCTCCAGCTCGCTTATCTTATCTTCTATCTCCTTATTGGCAAGGCTGGTGGTTCTGCCGTCGGCATACATCTCGTCGACCCAGTCCTTGAGGATTTCAACGAGGGGGTGATTTTTGTCCACCCTGTCTTTTCCCTCCAGCCTGAAATGCTCGTTTATCCAGTAGGCTATGCCCGCCAGGCCCGACGTCTTGCTGACCGAAACTCCCGGCGCTTTGTTTAAAAGCTTGGCCGTATTGAAAATATTGTATATTTCCTCGTCTTTCATCAGTCCATCGGCGTGGATGCCCGCTTTTGTCACGTTGAAATTTTCTCCGACAAAAGGCGTCATCGGCGGAATTTCATATCCCATCTCGTTTCTGAAATATTCACCTATCTCAGTGATGACGGTAGGGTCCATGCCGTCCAGCGACCCTTTGAGGGAGGCGTATTCAAATACCATAGCCTCCAGGGGCACGTTGCCGGTCCTCTCTCCTATGCCCAGAAGCGAGCAGTTGACCGAGCATGCTCCGTAAAGCCAGGCTGTCGAGGCGTTGGCCACCGCCTTGTAAAAGTCGTTGTGACCGTGCCATTCCAGCATTTCGCTTGGGACTCCTGCGTAATGCTGCAGGCCGTATATGATTCCGGCGACGCTACGGGGCAGTGCGACTTCCGTATACGGAACGCCGTAGCCCATGGTGTCGCAGGCCCTTATCTTGACCGGGATACCAACTTCTTCGGAAAGCTCCATTATCTCGTTGACGAAAGGAACAACAAAGCCGTAAAAGTCGGCTCTCGTGATGTCCTCGAGATGGCACCTCGGAACGATTCCCGCGTCAAAGGCGTCCTTTATGGTCTCAAGATAAAAGTCCACCGCCTGTCTCCTGGTCATGTTCATCTTTTTAAATATGTGGTAATCGCTGCATGAAACCAGAATGCCCGTTTCTCTTATTTCCAGATCCCTGACCATCTTGAAATCTTTTTTCTGCGCTCTTATCCAGGTGGTTATTTCGGGGAATTTATACCCAAGCTCCATGCACTTGCTTATGGCTTCCTGGTCTTTCTTGGTGTAAATGAAAAACTCTGACTGGCGAATCAAGCCATAAGGCCCTCCGAGCCTGGCCATCATCTTGTATAAGTCTACTATCTGTTTGACGGTATAGGGGGCCATGGACTGCTGTCCGTCTCTGAAAGACGTATCGGTTATCCATATATCCTCCGGCATGTTGGCCGGAACTCGTCTGTGGTTGAAAGCAATTTTCGGCACGCTTTCGTAGTCGAACATTTCCCTGTAAAGGTTGGGTTCTTCAACGTCCTGCAGTGTGTACTTGTAGATATTCTGTTCGAGCAGGTTAGTTTTTTTTGAAATTTCAAGCATTTTGTTCCCCCCTCCGATTCGTCTTATTTGCTCTGCTGTTTTCTATGAATCATAGTAATACATATATTCAGCAGTACATGTATACAAGTATACTCTTCATTTTATGATGCGTCAACACTGCTTATGAAAATATTTGGGGATTTTCCGTGTTTTTCCCCGTGTTTTTTCCCGCGTCCGCAGCAAAACCGCAAGAACTTGGCAAAAAATATCTAAAACGCCTTGACATTCCACCAGCTGTACCCTCTATAATGGAACCAATCCAGGAGGATAACTATGAACATAAAGCTGAATTATGAAGAAAGAGGTCAGGGGTTTCCGCTTATTCTGCTTCACGGCAACGGCGAAAATCTGACTTATTTCAAAGACCAAATCGCCTTTTTCTCAGATGAATACAGAGTGATCGCCGTGGATACCCGCGGCCACGGCAGGTCGCCGCGAGGCATCGCGCCTTTTACAATACGGCAGTTTGCCGACGATCTGCGAGAGTTTATGGAGGAGCTCGGCATAGACAGAGCTCACATTCTCGGCTTTTCGGACGGCGGAAATATCGCCGCCGTATTCGCGATGAAATATCCCGAAAAAGTGGAAAAGCTCATCTTAAACGGAGCCAATCTCGACCCGTCCGGGGTCAAAGGATATTTTCAGATACCTATCATATTGGCCTACAGACTGATGGGCGCGCGCGGCCGTGACAGGCGCACAACTGCCGGTAAAAACGCAAGCTTTGAAAGAAGCACATCTGCCGGCGAAAACGCAAGCTTTGAAAGAAGCACATCTGCCGGCGAAAACGGGAGCTTTGAAAGAAGCACATCTGCCGACGAAAACGGGAGCCCCGAAAGAAAGGCAAGCGCCGCAGAAACGATGAACGCCGCGGGCGCAGCAAGCCACGCTGGAACTGTCGCCCCCTCAGGAAAGGCAAAACACGCTGGAACTGTCGCCCCCTCAGGAAAGGCAAAACACGCTGGAACTGTCGCCCCCGCAGGAAAGGCAAGTAAAAAAGAACTTTTCGGTCTCATGGTCGAAGATCCGAATATAAAACCAGAGGAACTCGCGCAGATAAAAGCTCCGACCCTCGTCATAGCCGGAACCCGTGACTTGATCAAATGCAGTCATACCAGGCTCATTGCCTCATGTATTCCTGATTCACAGCTGGTTTTCATCAAGGGAGGGCACTCTCTGGCCAAAACGAGAGCTGCCGAGTTCAACGCGGCCGTAAGCCGCTTTTTGAAAGGGGAAAAATAAATATACCAATCATTAAGGGGAGGAATAGAAATGCCACTCATTGAAACGAGAAAGCTGACAAAGCATTATGGCAAATCAAGGGGAATAGATTCCCTCGACCTGAAAGTCGAAGAGGGAGAGTTCTTTGGATTTATCGGCCCTAACGGCGCCGGCAAGTCCACAACTATAAGGACGCTTTTGGGTCTGATACGGCCTACATCAGGTGAATTTACGATTATGGGCAAAAAAGTCTCCCGAAGCTCAGGGCTTTCCGCTGCCAAAGAATATCTTGCGGACATAGGATATCTGGCTTCAGAAGCGTCATTTTACGGAAATATGAAAGTAAGCGAGCTCATATCCTATTCAGCCCGGCTGCGCGGAAAGGACTGCGCCAGCGAAGCAAAAATGCTTGCGGACAGGCTGCAGCTGGACATGAAGAAGAAAATCGATGAGCTTTCCCTGGGCAACAGAAAAAAGGTCGGCATCGTATGTGCCATGCAGAGCAGGCCAAGTCTTTATATAATGGACGAACCGACGTCGGGACTCGACCCTCTGATGCAGAAAGAATTCTTCGATTTGCTCCATGAAAGGCAGAAGGAGGGCGCCACCATATTCTTTTCTTCTCACGTTTTGTCCGAAGTACAGCACAATTGCAGCAGAGCTGCGATAATCAGAGAGGGAAAGATCGTCGCGGAAGACAGTATTCATAATCTGGCCAAAACCAATATGAAGAAAGTCACTCTGAGCGGCGTCACCGACATTCCGCCGGCGCTGAAAACCAGCGTAAGCGACATTCCGCCGGCGCTGAAAACCAGCGACAGCGCGGAAGCCTTTGGCTTTAGAGAGGCTACGATTGATGGCTTTAATAGTTGCGGTGAAAACTCGCGGCGAGGTGCGATGCTCAAATCCATCTCCGTGCTCAACAACAGCATTTCTTTTCTTTATCAGGGAGATATAAGGCTTTTGCTGGGCGAGGTCGCAAAGCTTCCGATTTCTGATATGACCATCGCCGAGCCGGAGCTGGAGGAAATTTTCATGCATTATTATGAAAAAGGGGTTGATAAATAATGGTTATTTTCAATAAAGAACTGCGCACGGGAACCAAAGGCTTTGTAGTCTGGACCGCCGTAATCGCTATGATGCTGGCCGTTTGCGTCCTGATATATCCGGCCATGAAAGATCAGATGGGGCAAATGAATCAAATGTTCGCCAACATGGGTTCTTTTAGCGAAGCTTTCGGCATGGATCAGCTGAATTTCGGAACACTGATAGGTTTCTACGGCGTTGAGGCCGGCAATATCCTTGGCCTCGGCGGCGGCTTCTTCGCCGCTTACATCGGCATAACCATGCTTTCCAAGGAAGAAAGAGATCATACAGCTGAGTTTCTTCTTTCCCACCCTGTAAGCCGCGCTTCGATAATCGGGCAAAAGCTTGCATCCGTTTTTTTTCAGATAATCCTGATGAACCTGATAATCTTCGCTTTCGGAGTCGTTTCCATCTTGGCGGTCGGGGAAAGTCTTCCGTTAAAAGAGCTCTTGCTGATACACGTCTCTTTTCTTCTTCTGCAGCTTGAAATCGGCTCTGTATGTTTCGGCTTGTCTGCCTTTCTCTGCAGGGGAAGCATCGGCATCGGCCTTGGAGGCGCCGCACTGCTGTATTTTATGAACATCATCATCAACCTGAGCGAAAAGGCTGAATTTCTAAAATACATCACGCCTTTCGCCTACGCCAAACCCGAGGATATAATAGACGGCATGGCTTTGGACTGGGCGCTTGTAGGCCTCGGCGTCCTGTACAGTCTGCTGTTTATCGCGCTTGCTTTCATAAAATACGGCAGAAAGGACATCGCCGCATGATAAAATCCCGTTCCCCTTTTTTGGGGAACGGGTCATAAAATAACTGTGGTATAATGAACCCAACATCGTATTATTCGGCGTTGCCGCAGGGTAGGGTTCATTGAATCACTCTGGCTGACTGGCTTTGTGGTATAATAAACGCAATAATCATGTTGTTCAGCTTCGCTTCAAGGAAGCGTTTATTTAATCACTTTGCCATACTTGCTTTGTGGTATAATGAATCAATACAAAACTGTTATTTCTTTCAAAGAACAGGCGAAACGACGGCTCGCCGCTTTGCTTTCAGAGAGTCAAAATAACTCGACACCGCTTTTCAGAAGTAGAGTGCGCGGCGTGCTCAAACAGATTTTGATTCCGTGCTGAAACCATGCGCAGCTTCGCCTGTTTTGCAGACTGTTTTTTCAACAAAATAAAGATTTTGTGATGATTTATACGGCGGAAATGTCAACCAAACTACTTTGACATACTAGATTGGTGGTATAATGCCCGCAGAAAGTTGTATCGGCTGCGCCGAGAGGAAGCGGACATTGAAACGCCGTTTGACTGGCTGGAGGGCGTTAGAATGTCCACAGGAGATTGTAACGGCTACGCCGAGAGGACGGCCACTGAGATGGGAACTTATTGCCCAATATTGTAAAATTTTTAAAAAGCTATAATATTTTACAACATTACAGCCATGATACAACATTGGACGTTTTTCTACCATAAAGGCTGCTTCAAATTGCAGAAATGTTGTATAATTCTATAAAATCAGCGAATTATACAACATTGCTGATAACGCCGCTTGACTGACTGGAGGGTGTTAGAGTAAGATTAAAGCTAATTTGTTTGGTTTAAATTTTTAATGTTGGCAAAAATCCCTGATGAAGAAAAAATGACAACATTTTCTAGTCGAGCTCTAAGATTTTGGCACTTTTCCGATGCCGAATCATGTCGATGTTGTACATTTCTAGGATTCACGATGAATTTGCCAACATATTTTCAAAAAAATGTTGGCAAATTTTCAAATTTTATAAAATATGGCAACATCAGCTGATTTTGACAGCTGATTCGACAAGTTTCGACTCACCTAAAAGCAAAAAATGTTGTCAGAAATCAGTCAAAACAAAAAATTGTACAACATTTTCCATAATATTACAAACAACTTCCAAATGACTTACAACTGCTCACAAAATCCATAATGAGAACACGTGATATATTGCAAATTTCAGCTTTTCGCTATATAATACAATTAAGTACTTAAACATATAATGTGAAAGGTGGAGGGCAGATTTGAATAAAAGTGAAATTAAGCATCTTTGTCAAGAGTTTACTGCCTGTCAAAAAACATTGATTGCTCTTGGAGATGAAATGCGGCAACAATTGCTCATTCTTATGGTTCAGATGCAGGACTCCGGCGTCCGTGTCGTGGACATTGCAGAAAAGACATCTTTAAGCCGGCCAGCAGTATCTCACCATCTTCAAATACTAAAAGATGCCGGTATTATAAAGAGTCGAAAAGACGGTCGCTTTGTGTATTATTATTTTGATCCAAGCGGCAGCAGAATCAGCGATTTAATGTTCCTGCTAGAGCATGTAAAAACAATTATTACGCAAAAAGTTGTGGATAGTTATGCTTTATAGACCGCTCTATTGTATGAAGTGATATGAATGGAAACACCATGCCAAATTAAGGGCACAGAGAGGAGAAAGTATGGCAAAACTGACGGAAAAAGCAATTTTGAGGACATTTGACGAAATGATTAGTGAAATGCCTTTTGATAAAATAACGGTTTCTGCGCTTGTAGCGAGGTGTGAAATTAGTTCCAACACGTTCTATTATCATTATCACGATATCTATGCCCTTTTAGATGAGTGGCTGGATATTAAACTGGGGAGAAAGGCTACACAGGTATTTTTGACCAATGAATGGAAAGATGTTCTCAAAGAGCTTCTGCACAGATTCCAGGACAACAGAAACACAGTCAATCATGTTTTTAATTCAATTTCTCGTGACCGATTGGAGCGGTATGTTTTTGATGTTTTGCTAGAAGATATAGACGCCATGTTTCGGATGCGCCTGGAAGGAGAGCAGATTTGCGAAACGAGTATACAGACGATGTCCAGCGTCTTTTGCTATACGATTTTTGGATTTTTGCTGAAATATATGTATAATGGTATGAAAGATGATATAGATGCAGTATTTGACCCAATCCTTGATTTCTTAGACAGCAGTATTAGCTCTTACTTAAGGCTCGAGCCTAATCAGGAAGAAAAAGATTAGCAACAATTTTAGGACAAAAAGTTCGATTTGTGCAAATATCAATGAATTACGCAGGTTTCTCCCAAATGGGGGAAACCTCTTTTTTTCTCAGTGGTGCACACTTCTTTTGTTATCTATACTGGTAATAACGAATAAATTCCGGCTCTCCTCACAGCAAGATAAACTTCCTGAAAGACATCAGATGCAATGGGAGTTGGATGCTGAAACGGTTGATGAATTCTGAGCCGGTATGAATTCGCAGTCGATACATTAAATACAAAAATAAAACAGGAGGCTTATCATGAATATTTCAACAACCCTGAAAAGGTTCGGTTTAGAAAAAGCATTTGATTATCTTTACAAAGACCCAGATACTAATCTACTCAAAATTATGGATTGGGCAGACAAGTTCTCCAGAGGCGAGTTCGAGGATCAGCGCAAAGTCATTCGTGAAGCGTTGAAAAACCCCGACCATCCCTATTATTCCTATATCCGTAATCTGATCCAGGAGGTGGATCCTTCTGTGGTAAAAACCACTGCGGTCAATTTCTTCATCAATGCCAATTTGATTGGCTGGCCCAAACAGGAGGAGTGTCGTGAAAAATACGGCTGCAATATCCCGTGGGCAATTCTGCTGGATCCGACTTCGGCTTGCAATCTGCACTGCACCGGTTGTTGGGCTGCTGAATATGGCAACAAGCTGAACCTTACCTATGACGAGATAGACAGCATCATCCGCCAGGGCAAGGAACTGGGTGTATATATGTACATATACACCGGCGGTGAGCCTTTAATCCGTAAGGCAGACTTGATGAAGCTGTGCCGTGAGCATTCCGACTGCATTTTCTTATGTTTTACCAACGCCACCCTAATCGATGAAAAGCTTGCCGATGAAATGTTGGAAGTGGGTAACTTTGTTCCGGCCATCTCTCTGGAGGGCTTTGAGGAAGCTACCGACGGACGCCGCGGCGATGGTATCTATCAAAAGGTCATCAAGGCCATGAACCTTCTGAGAAGAAAAAAGCTGCTCTATGGTATCTCCGCTTGCTATACCAGCGCAAATTATGATTCCATCACCTCTGCGGAGTTCTATGACAAGCTGATCGATTTGGGAGCTTACTTTATCTGGTACTTCCACTATATGCCCGTGGGTAACGATGCCTCTACTGAGCTTCTGCCTACCCCTGAACAGAGAATCGAAGTATATCGTAGAGTTCGCAAGTATCGTGCCGAGAAACCGCTGTTTGCGATGGACTTCCAGAATGATGCTGAATATGTAGGCGGCTGTATCGCAGGCGGACGCCGCTACTTACATATCAACGCCAACGGCGATGTGGACCCCTGCGTGTTCATCCACTACTCTGATTCCAATATCCGTGAAAAGTCTTTGCTGGATGCTCTGCGCGGTCCGATGTTTATGGCTTACCATGACGGCCAGCCTTTCAACGAGAATATGTTCCGTCCCTGTCCGATGCTGGAAAACCCTGAAAAACTGCGGGCAATGGTAGAGAAATCTGGAGCGCATTCCACCGATCTGCAATCTCCGGAATCTGCCGATCACCTGTGTACTAAATGTGATAAGTACGCAGCGTGCTGGAAGCCCGTTGCGGATGAATTATGGGCTGCGGCCCATGAGGCCAAGAAGTAATAAATCAATTGGGCAGGCTACACCTGTCAGAGCCGCCTTGGGAACTATATTATAATAGGAGGAATAAACATGTCCAGTTATTTTACATCTGAATCAGTCACTCGTGGACATCCAGATAAAGTATGTGATCAGATTGCCGACAAGATTCTCGATGAAATCCTGCGACAGGATCCAGAGGCGAGAGTTGCCTGTGAAGTTACCTGCGCGACAGACCAACTCCATATTTTCGGCGAGGTAACAACTACCGCAAAGGTTGATTATGAAAAAGTAGCCCGCTCGGTCATCAACAAAATCGGCTATACCGCACACGGACATGGCTTCGATGCGGAAACTTGTCATATCCGTGTAGATTTTCATGAGCAATCCCCGGACATTAGCATGGGCATCACCCGCAGGGTAAAAAGCGAGGATTTGAATAGCGGCGCTGGAGATCAGGGAATGATGTTCGGCTACGCCTGCCGTGAGACCGATAATTTCATGCCTTTGCCTATCGAGTTAGCACATGCGCTTACAAAACGGCTGGAGTTGGTGCGGAGAACCGCTGAGCTGCCGTATCTTCTTCCTGATGGAAAGACCCAGGTTACAGTAGAATATGAAAATGATGTACCCGTGCGTGTTTCTACGGTAATTGTATCCGCACAGCATCTAGATTCAGCGAATATTGCCGATGTACGCAGCGATATCCTGACCCATGTTATCATCCCTACACTTCCGCCAGATATGGTAGATGAAAATACCCAGTATTTTATAAATCCTACCGGACGCTTCGTAATCGGCGGGCCAGCCGGAGATTCCGGTCTGACAGGAAGAAAGTTGATTACTGATACATATGGCGGTTATGCTCGTCATGGCGGTGGTTCATTCTCTGGTAAGGATGCAACCAAGGTGGACCGTAGCGGCGCTTATATGGCCCGGTATATGGCAAAGAATGTTGTCGCTGCCGGTCTTGCTGACCGTTGCGAGGTACAGCTGAGTTATTCCATCGGTCTAGCCGAACCGATTTCCGTGCGTATTGATACTTTTGGAACAGAGAAAGTTCCAAAATATGATGTCCTGGATGCATTGCTTCAGACAGTAGATTTACGTCCGGCAGCAATTATAAGGAAATTTAATCTTAGAAAGCCAATCTATTCTTCTGTTTCCTGTTTTGGTCATTTCGGCTCTAATGCAAGCCGGATGCCTTGGGAACAGACGGATATTGCGAATAAATTAAAGAAGCTTATTATGGCGGAAAGGAGACAGGAAAAACGTCAAAATTTTTAAAATGTTTATGTGCTGGAATAATCATTGTGGGAGGCTGCATGGTGACATACAACTTTCTTGCTCATAAGAATTCTGAACAAGAAGAAGCTGGTGTGTAGGAGGTGTACAATATGTCAAAAGCATGGAAACAATTTCGTACATGGGCCAGCATCGTCAGCTGTTGTATTATTGTTCTCGGTATTCTGATTGTAATTTGGCCGGATATTTCTGCAGTCGTAGTCTGCTTCCTTTTAGGCATACTTTGCATTGCGGGCGGCGCTTATGAGTTGGTGCGGTATTTTAAACTTGGCTTTGTAGGCGTATTTTTCCGCTTTGATCTCACGCTCGGTATTTGCAGTATCTTGATTGGTATTCTGCTTTTAATACATCCCACTGGTGCAATAGCGTTTCTGCCAATTGCTGTCGGGCTGTATATCATCATGAGCAGTGTCTTTGATATTCAAATGTCCGTTGAAATGCGCCGTTTCGGAATGGGTAATTGGTGGATGTCCATGGTGCTTGGCGTGCTTGGTACGATTTTTGCGTTCTTACTGTTCGTGGATCCTTTTAGCGGTGCTTTTGCCCTTATGATTTTTGTTGGTGTATCGCTCATCATCAGCGGAATCCAGAATCTTTATCTGATTACTTGTATTTTAAAAACGATAAAATCTGTCAAAATTCATGAAGACGACGGAAATAATGTCGTAATAGATGCTGATTGGAGCAATGTTGATTAGGACTTCTGATATTTATGACTTAGTATGAAAGAGACAGTATATAGGCGCGCCATGCCAATTTCATCAGGCGTGCCTATGTTTTTAGAAAATTAAATACTCATGACTGCGAGGTTAAAATGATTTGAGAAAATTAAAAATAAAAAATGAATCAATTTTATCAGATGGGTATCATCTCAAACTATGGTGGATACCGTTCCTTTGTATTTGGGTGATCATCATTTTAATTTGTATACGGTATAAGAATGAAATATCCATCGAGAAAATCCTCGCTTTCACCCCAAAATCACCTGTGCTTGCTGCACTTGTTATACTACTGTTGTTTGCACTAAAGAGTCTAAGTATTGTTTTTTATTGTGGAATACTTTATGCAGTGGATGGAATTCTCTTTTCATTAGCGGTCGCAATTTTCCTGAATCTGTGCGGAACAGCGGTTATGGTCTCTATCCCTTATTTTATTGGATGCCTTCTTGGAATGCTTCCGCCCACCATAACGCTGCCTATCATAGGTATAAATATTACTGATGTGTCTTCACCCGGTTTTCTGATTGCGCTAGGTGTAGAGATTATGTTGATGGCAGCATCCTTTTTTATTTATCGGATTTATAAAAAGAAACGTACAGGAGAAAGAGCAGAATGAAAACAATGAGTGCACAACTATGAAAAAATGCAGATTGATGCAAGCGAATATTCGACCGTTGATGCTTTAAAAGAAAGCTACACATTTCGTTCCGGGAGTCTTGCGTTGACATAACCGCAAGACCGTAATACAACGTATTACGAAAGGGGGCGATAAAAATGACTATTTCAATTAGACTGAATCCCGCCGAGGATGAATTGATACGCAGCTATGCAAATATGCACGGGATGACTGTATCGGAATTTATGAGGCAGCGCGCCATTGAAAAAATAGAAGACGAACTGGACCTTGAATTATTTAAAGAGGCAAAGGAAAATTTTAAGAGAAATCCGAAAAGATATACTCTTGAAGAGGCAGAGAAAGAGCTGGGCTTGCGATAATGTGTAAAGTTGCATTTACGAACAAAGTAATCAAAACGCTGAAGAAGTTTGACAAGAGTATTTCGAAGATGATCGATAATATATATAGTGCTCGCTCTTTTCCTATATTATATTTCTATTTTTATCCCTTTGATTGTTTTGCCTTTGATAGTTAACGGTCTCTGTTTTAGCGTTGAACCCTTATCTCTTTTGCCATATTTAGATTTTGGCAATATTGAAAATTCCGCACAAATAATAAACTCAACATTTAAATGATTTCTTTTGCACCTACTCAATTTCACAGTTGGCTTTCTCATTTCAAATATCATTCAGTTTCTTGCGCCAATAATATGGGAATAAGAAAGGCGGATATTCATATGCCTTTTCCCCAATTCCTTTATCTTTCCCCACCCTAAACTCTTGCCTTGCCTCCGCAAGCCGTAGTATAATTAGAAGTAATATTTCAGCGGCGCTTGTAAACGCGTCATGGCAAAAGTCCGTTCAAAACAGCAAAACTAATACAACTTGACAGGAGCAGAAGCATGAAGCTTATCAATCTATTAAAAAGCGAAAAATTATCTTTATCCTTTGAGGTGTTTCCGCCTAAGGTCAGCTCGTCCTTTGACAGCGTAAAGACCGCCACCGAGGAAATAGCCAAGCTCAAACCGTCCTTTATGAGCGTAACCTACGGTGCGGGCGGCGGCACCAGCAAATACACTCTGGATATAGCTAAAAATATAAAGGAGCTTTACGGCGTTTCTACGCTGGCTCACCTCACCTGCGTTTCATCGACTGAACAGACGGTAAGGGAAATGATCGAGCATATGAAAGAAGCGGGCATAGAGAACGTCATGGCTCTCCGCGGCGACATCACTCCGGAAATGGAGGGTCAGGACAGGAGCAAATGGCATTACAGGCACGCCGTCGACCTCATAAGGCAGCTCAAGGAAAGCGGAGCGGATTTCTGCATCGGCGGAGCCTGTTATCCGGAAATCCATCCTGAGAGCTTGAACCAGAAAGAAGACATCAAATACTTAAAAGAAAAGGTGGACGCGGGGTGCGAATTCCTCACCACTCAGATGTTTTTTGACAATAACATTTTATATAATTTCCTCTATAAGATTAGAGAAGCAGGAATCACCGTTCCCGTGATTCCGGGCATCATGCCTATAACCAACGCCAACCAGATCGAAAGGGCGCTCAAGCTGTCGGGCTCATACGTGCCTCAGAGATTCAAGAGCCTGGTGGACAAGTTCGGCTCCGACCCTGCTGCCATGAAGCAGGCCGGAATCGCCTATGCCACCGACCAGATAATAGATCTGTACGCCAACAACATCACAAACGTCCACGTTTACTCCATGAACAAGCCGGACGTGGCGGCCAAAATACAGAGCAATCTGTCCGATATTCTCGGATAGTCTCAGCTACGTGCGCAATACGCCGCTTGCGAGTAAGGCTGCAGCTCTGCCCATGGACGCCGCATGAAAGCGTAATATTCATATCCGAGGTCAAATAATGACAGATACTGTTTTCACAAAATTTTATAGTGATATCCATGTGGACAAAAGTGAGATTCTCCGCTACATGGGCTGCAGGGAGACTGATGAAACTACGCTTTCCCTTGTGGAGGAATGTCTGTCCGAGGCGCTGCCAAAATTGGTGTACAAGACATGCTATCGTCAATTTGCGATACACGTTGATGCTTGCAAAACCGACCTTTCTTTCATGATTTCACGTAGCCGCGATCTGAACAAAAATCTCACGGGCTGTGACAGAATCATAGTCTTTGCAGCTACCATAGGCATCGAAATGGATCGCTTAATCGCCAAATACGGAAAGATTTCTCCTTCTAAGGCCCTCTGCTTTCAGGCCATAGGCGCCGAGAGGATAGAGAGCCTCTGCGACGTTTTCAATCGTGAGATGAAAGAAAAGCTTGCAGCAGAAAATCTTTTTTTAAGGCCGAGATTCAGCCCCGGTTACGGCGATCTGCCCCTTGATGCGCAGAGGAAGCTTTTCAGCGTTCTCGACTGCAGCAGAAAGATCGGGCTCTCGCTCAATGACAGTCTGCTGATGTCTCCATCAAAATCGGTTACGGCAATCATCGGCTTCGGGTCTGCACCGCGTCAGGATAAACCGCGTCAGAGCAAATCATGCCGGAGCGGCTCATCTCAGAGCGAGCCATGGCAGGGCGGTTCACCGCAAAGTGAACACGATGAGACCAGCCATGCAGGAAAGTGTAAAAATTGCGAAAACAAAAACTGCTCTTTCAGGAGGTAAAATAGAATATGACAATTTTAGAATATATGAAAGACAACATTCTCTATCTGGACGGCGGTATGGGAACGCTTCTGCAGGAGGCCGGACTTCCGCCGGGAGAATTGCCTGAACGGTGGAACATTTCCAATTCCCAGGTGGTACAGGATCTTCACCGCCTTTATTACGACGCGGGAAGCAACGTGGTCAACACCAACACTTTCGGCGCCAACGGCCTCAAGTTCTCCGACGATGAGCTGGCTGAAATCGTGAAAGCCGCCGTTTGCAACGCGAAAGCAGCCAGAGATGCTTCCCATGGCTCGCAGGAAAAATTTATCGCCCTGGACATAGGTCCCTGCGGAAAACTGCTCAAGCCCTACGGCGATCTGGATTTTGAAGACGCAGTCAGCCTGTTCAGTCAGGTGATAACACTGGGAGCCGCCGAAGGCGTGGATCTGATTTTCATAGAAACGATGAACGACAGCTACGAGACCAAGGCTGCGCTCTTGGCGGCAAAGGAAAGCTGCTCTCTTCCTGTCTTCGTTTCCAATGCCTACGGGCAGGACGGAAAGCTGATGACAGGCGCTTCTCCCGCAGCGATGACTGCAATGCTGGAGGGTATGGGTGCTGACGCTATAGGAGCCAACTGCTCCCTCGGCCCCGCTCAGCTTGAAAGCGTCGCAGAAGAACTTTTAAAATATGCTTCCGTCCCGGTTCTTCTCAAGCCTAACGCCGGTCTGCCTAAAGAATCAGGCGGCAGAGCAGTTTATGACGTTTCCGCAGCGGAATTCGCCAGTGAGATGAAACAAATAATAAAAAAAGGCGTCCGCATAGCCGGAGGCTGCTGCGGTACCACGCCTGAATATATAAAAGAACTGATTGCAGAGACCTGCCAGCTTAAGCCGCTTCCAACCAGCGAAAAAAACATGACCTGGGTTTCTTCCTACACTCAAGCCGTCAAATTCGGCCCTAAGCCTGTTTTAATAGGAGAAAGAATCAATCCCACGGGCAAAAAGCGCTTCAAAGAAGCTCTGATAAACAACGACATCGGCTATATCCTCCAGGAGGGAGTAAAACAGCAGGACGCTGGGGTAGATATTCTCGACGTCAACGTAGGGCTCCCGGACATAGACGAGAGGGCAATGCTGAAAGAAGTGATGTCAGAGCTGCAGGCCATAATCGACCTGCCTCTTCAGATAGACACCGCCGATGCCGGAGCCATGGAAAACGCCTTGCGCCGCTACAACGGCAAGGCCATGATAAATTCGGTCAACGGCAAAGAAGAGAGCATGAAGAAGATATTTCCTCTCGTCAAAAAATACGGAGGTCTGGTCGTGGCTCTCACGCTGGACGAAAGCGGCATCCCCGAGACTGCGGAGGGCAGAGTTAAAATCGCGGAAAAGATTTTGAAAACAGCCGCGAAATACGGCATATCCAAAAATGACATAGTATTCGATACGCTGGCTATGACCATAAGCGCCGACACTTCCGCCGCCATGGAGACTTTGAAGGCGTTGGAAAGCATAAATAAAGACCTGGGCTGTCACACGTCCCTTGGCGTTTCCAACATTTCTTTCGGTCTCCCCGAAAGGGACGGAATAAACAGCGTCTTCTTCGCCATGGCCATGGAAAGAGGGCTTTCCGCCGCCATAATGAATCCTTATTCGTCTTCCATGCTGATGGCGCATAAATCTTTCTGCGCGCTCCATGGTCTGGACGAAAACTGCGCGGAATACATAGAATTCGCTTCCCGATATGCCGCCCTGAAGCAGACTCAAGCCTCAAGCCTCGTAGATTCGCAGAAATCAGGAGCCCCAGCTGGCGCAAGCGCTCCGGCTTCTCAGTCCGCTTCAGCTTCTCAAGGCACTTCGGCTTCTCCAGCCGCAGCGGCCGGTGCGGACAGCTTCAAATCGCCTCTGCAGAGAGCCATCGTCAAAGGACTGAAAGACCAGGCGGCGTCGCTGACAGCAGAACTTCTCTCGCAGACAAAAGCTCTTGACATAATCCAGCAGGAGATAATTCCGGCGCTCGACATAGTTGGCAAGGGCTTTGAAGAAAAGACCGTATATCTTCCTCAGCTTCTGATGAGTGCGGAAGCGGCAAAGAGTTCATTTGAAATCATAAAAGAAAAGGTGGCGTCAGGAGGCTCGGCAGACGGTTCAGCAGACGGCTCATCCGAAACCGCCGCGGAAAAGGCCACCGTCGTGATAGCCACAGTCCACGGCGACATCCACGACATCGGCAAAAATATCGTCAAGCTTCTCCTTGACAACTACGGCTTCAAAGTTATAGACCTGGGAAAGGACGTTCCTCCGGAAACCGTGGTCAGCGCTGTCATAGAGCACCACGCGCCGGTCTGCGGCCTCAGTGCTCTGATGACCACCACTGTTCCCGCCATGGAAAAAACCATAAATCTGTTAAAAGAGAAGGCTCCTTGGTGCAGGGTAGTAGTCGGCGGCGCGGTGCTGAATAATGAGTACGCCGGCCGCATAGGTTCAGACAAATATGCCTCCGACGCTATGGAGACGGTGAGATACGCGGGCACCGTCGTTTAACGGGAAAAGACGATGCTTATGCGGTTTGCCCACATCTTTGATTTACAAATCGACTTTCTCAAACCTCTTTGCAGAAATCCGGTATGTCAGAGTGACAAATACTCCATAGCAGACAGCTCCTGCCGCCAGGATAGGCATCTGCATGAGCAAATTCTCCGGCTTGCAGCTATCCAGCCAAACAAGCGCCGGTATGTGGGCGGTGCTTTCTATGGCAACCATCAGTATCGTCATCGGAATCGCCGCGATGACAAAGGCTTTTCCCGCCTTGTAACCGCTCATATAAAAAGTAGTAAAGAATATCAAGTCGAAAACCGCATACAGTACCAGGCCAAAACCATACCATGCGACTGTCGCGTCCAGGCCCACGGGGTTGTTTGCTATGCCAAGGGCACTCCGCAGAAGTGCAGCAGGTATGGAGATCAAAAGCTGAAACATCTGAAAGGCGACGACCAGCAGGCATTTTCCCAGAACGCTTTCCCGCTTTGTCACCGGCAGTACCGCCGTGTACCAGGCATCGTTGGTTTCTCGCCCATTCAGGAAGGTCAGGTAAGGAGCCAAACAGCCGAACATAAATATCACGCTGTATGGATAGGCGGGCACAAGGACGAGGCAGCCCAAAAATGCAAATACTATCGAAGTCGGGTGGGCGGCAAGCTTTATTTCTTTATACAGCAGCGTCTTCATCCCATTCACTCCTTTCTGTACGCAGCATTATTTCTTCCAAAGTGAGCGGACCGGCGTCCTCCGGCGTTCTCAAATGTTCAAAGGAGCTCAGAAAGGTGTTTTTATCTGCGCTCTGCAGGACGCGCCCGCTTTGAATGTATGTAATATCATCCGCACATCTGTCTAGGTCGGAAGTGATGTGGGTAGAAAAAAGAATTGAGCAGTTCTCGCTCTTTACAATCTGCCGAAAAATGTGAAGCAGTTCCTCGCGGGATACCGGGTCAAGGCCTGAAGTGGGCTCGTCCAGAATCAGCAGCTCGGCGTGGTGAGACAGGGCAAGAGCAAGCAGATATTTTACTTTCATGCCGTTTGAAAGCTCCTTGAATTTTTTCCTTTCGTCCAGTGCAAAGCGCTGGATATATTTTTTATACTGAGTCTGATCCCATTCTTCGTAAAATTTTCTAGTCACAGCAGTAATGGCAGAGAGTTTTTTCAGCGGATAAAAGTCGATTCCGCCAAATACAACGCCTATGCGCTGCTTGCACTCTTTTTCATACCGGTAAAAATCCTTTTGGAACATGGTTACGCTGCCTTTTTCCGGCGATGCCATGTTGAGGATAGCTTTCAGAGTCGTGCTTTTTCCGGCTCCGTTTTTGCCAATCAGACCCATGATGCGCTTAGATTTAAGGGAAAAGCTGACGTTTTCCAGGGTGAAACCGGGGTAATGTTTTTCAATATTCTGAACATCCAATACAGTTTCCATCATTTTTTCTCATCTCCCTCCGGTGTATCTGCTGCGCTCATGGCAGTTTTCAATAACTGCGCAACGCCTAGAAAGAAATCTTCTTTCATCATCGCAAGCCCCGGATGCTCAGGTGATTCGTCTCCGAGTACGACAAGAATATCTCCCGGCTTGATTGCAAATAAATCTCTGGCTTGTTTGGGAATTACTACCTGACCGCGCTCGCCTACGCGAACTGTTCCGAATATGTGCTTGCCTTTAGGCGCTATGGTTATGCCGGATTCCTCCTGATCGTGATGGAGCAGGTCGCTGAGCTCCACGTCATATAACCGTGCCAGAGCATCGCAATTCAAAATATCGGGAACAGTTTCGCCGATTTCCCATTTTGCGACGGCCTGGCGGGAAACGCCGATCTGCTCAGCCACATATTCCTGGGAATATTTATGAAATTGCCGCAGTGTGGACAGGTTCCGTGAAATGTTATTTTTCTGTGTTTTCATATTTTTCACACCTCCTTACTTTATTATAAGCCTGGTTTTCTGAAACTTCCACCAACTGCGGCGGACAAAAAATGTCATGTTCAGTTGCGCAAGTATAACAATTTTATCTCTGATAGAATCGCTTTTATTTTTCTTCTGACGGCTTCAGGTGTCATTCCGTATATTTCCGATATTTCTTTGTTGCTGAACATATAAAAATATTTCAGGATTATCATTTCCCGCTCTGTTTTGTCCAATTCTTCCAATATATCGGAAAAATCTTCGCCAAAGCCGTATTTGAAGACATATTCGTCAAAGCTGGTGCAAAAGAATCGGTTTTCTTTTTCCGCTTTATACTCTTTATAGACGTCGCCGCCGGACGTGAGGAATTCAGCACGTCTTGATTTTTTTCTGTACATGTCTATGGCTGTGTTCCTGGCCACTGCGTATATAAAGCTTCTCGTTCTGGCAGATCGCATATCTTCCATATTTCTTTCAGTATTCAAAAGTTTGAGCATAGTTATCTGAAACACGTCTTCCGCCATGTGAAAATCATGAAGCGCGCGGTATCCCGCCGCCATTATCATTTCCTTGTATAAATCAATGATGTCGCATATACATTTATCGTCCTGCACTTATTTTACCCGTCTGTTTTCGATATGAACTTCGCCGCCGCACATGCAAATTGCTTTACCAGAGAAACGCAATCTCCCCATGCAGCGTGTGTGAATTGCAGAGCACAATAAAAGCTGTATTCCGCTCTGCTAAGAATACAGCCTATTTCTTTTCTAAAAGTTCTATACCTGCGATGATATATTTGGACAGCTTATCCGCCTCACAAATCCTCGACGCCATTCTAAATGCCCTTTCCAGCTGTTCATTTTCATCATCCGGCATGGTTCCAAACAGTAAATAATCGGCGCTTACGCCAAGAGCCTTGACTATGCTGGCAAAAGGCTCAGTCTTAGTATCCGAAACTCCTCTTTCTATTGCTGATATGTGATTTGTTGAAACATCTGCTTTCTCGGCCAGAGCGCTCTGAGTAAGCCCTGCCTTCACCCTCGCTTCTTTTATCCGCTGACCAAGCAGTGTTTTGAAATTTTCATTCATAAATATTGCTCCTATCAGATAATAAAAGTCTACCCAATAAGAACGCCATTTACCACACACAAAGCGAGTATTTCTAGTAATGGTTTTGCGTGTGCTGTATAATTGTCTTGTAAAAATATCGTGGATATTGGCGCTGGACTTTGGAGCCGGAGGTTGACACAGAAGATCGCGCCGCTTTTGAATTTGCTTTTAAAAGACCGAGAATAGTTATATAATAGTTGCAGAAAATGAAAGAACTGGCGTCAGTCTGATGTCGGACTGATGTCAGGAAAGCGCGCATATTTGTACGGTTTAATCGGTAGATTTTGTCGTCGTTTCAGACTATAATGGCTCTAAAAAAGGAGGAGCATGATGAATTTAGGAAACAATTTGTTTAACGCAAGAAAGAAGAGCGGGCTTTCACAGGAGGACGTAGCAGAAAAACTGGGCGTGAGCAGACAAACAGTTTCAAAATGGGAAACGGACGAAACTGTGCCCGATATTCGCCAGTCGAAGAAAATGGCCGTCCTGTACAATATGACTTTAGATGAGCTGATCGATTTTGACCTCGACATAAGGGAAATCCAAGAAGCCATCGACAGAACCAGTGAAGAGAAGGAAAAAAAGATAAACTGGTCGGCCGCATGGGGTAAGAAATATCCGATACTTCTCAAATATCAAGAACGCGTGGATATATCACGCTATGTCGGCAGGCTGGAGGAGATGTTAGACGAAATAGTCCAAAAGTATGGTTTCAATCAACAAGACGCCATGTTGGTTCTCAAAGACATCTTATACAATGTGTGGAAAATCAGAAAGGATTTATGATGGAACTGGGATTGATTCTGACATTATGCGGCCTTGGCGTATCATTTTTGATACCGGCCGTAATAATCTATGCCATATCAGCCAACAAAAAAAGAAAATGTACCAAAAGCGCTGACGCTGTCGTCGTAGACATTGAAACACGATCTTCGGACGACCACCGTCTGAGCTTTTATCCTGTTTATGAATATTATGCTGACGGCATAAAATACACAGGGGTAGGGGCGGCCTTATCGAATCGTACGCCGAACATAAACGATGTAGTCCCTGTGATGTACAATCCCGATAAGCCAAAGCAGTCTTACATCATAGGCTACGACAACAAGGTGTACAAAATCCTGAGCATAGTATTCACTGTGGTAGGTTTTATACCGATAATCATCTATATTCTTATTGCTGTTCTCACGTAGCCGTATCCAAATTTGCTAAAATCGCGGAAAATGGATACGCTTTTTGCGATATTGGATACCGTGGTATCCAATATCGGTGTTTTCTCGGAAAAAGGATACCATTTTCCGAATTTTGGATACTCTTTCGCGTCACTTCAAGGCGCTCAGTCAGTAATCAAAACAATGTTTCAACGCGCTCTGCCGCAAGCAGAGCGGAACCGCATCCTGGTGCTGAAGAAGCCTACAGGCCGAGGCCGAAGTTTTCTTTGACGCGCTTCATCGTTCTTTGAGCTATGGCATCGGCTTTTTCGGCTCCGTCTTTCAAAACTCTGATAAGTTCTTCCGAACCGCGTATTTCTTCATATCTCTCGCGTATCGGCGCGAGGGCGTCTACTGTAACTTCCACCAGATCTTTCTTGAAATCTCCGTAGCCTTTGCCCTCGTATCTCGTCTCCAGGTCTTCAATGGAAATGCCGGAGAGGGCACTGTATATGTTCAGCAGATTGCTGATTCCCGGTTTGTTTTCGATGTCGAAACGCACCGAACCCTCGGAGTCGGTCGTCGCTTTCATGATGGATTTTTTAATTTTTGACGGCTCGTCGAGAAGAGAAATGCGTGAATGGATATTTTCTGCGCTCTTGCTCATTTTCTTGGTCGGATCGTCGAGCGCCATGACTCTGGCTCCGGCCTTGAGGAAGCGTCCCTCAGGAACTACAAAAGTCTTGTCATATTTTCCGTTCACTCTTATCGCGATGTCCCTGCAAAGCTCGATGTGCTGCTTTTGGTCGTTTCCGACAGGAACTACGTCAGTATCGTATAAAAGTATGTCGGCTGCCATCAGAATAGGGTAGGTGAACAGGCCGGCAGGCGCTGACTCTTTATTCTTGCTCTTGTCCTTGAACTGAGTCATGCGTGAAAGCTCTCCTGTATACGAATTGCATGTCAGTATCCATGAAAGCTCGGCGTGTCCGGAAACGTCCGACTGAACGAATACTATGGATTTTTCCGGATTCACTCCGACCGCAAGGTAAAGCGCCGCAACGTCAAGGATATGTTCTTTCAGAGCTTTAGGTTCCTGCGGAACTGTGATAGCATGCATATCGACTATGCAATATATGCACTCATGGTCCTCCTGAAGCTCGACAAACTGCTTCAAGGCTCCAAGATAGTTTCCGAGATGGATGTTGCCCGTCGGCTGTACGCCGGAAAAAACTCTCTTCATTTCAAATTGCCTTCTTTCTTAAACTGTTCGATTATGCTCTTTTCAGCACGAGAAATAGTCATCTGGGAGACTCCCAGTTCTTTGGCTATGGCAGCCTGCGATTTGTTTTCGATGAATCGCTCTTTAAAAATATACCTGTAAGTTTCGCTAAAGCCGGCAAGGACGTTGGAAATTATCTCGTTCAGCTCAACTCTTTCGTAGCCGGAATCTTCAAATCCTATATACTGCTGGAGTGGGTTGTCCTCGGTCTCATCGGTCGCTCCGGAGCTTTCCAGGGAATAAGTGCCGTAAGCTTTAGAGCTTTCGAGGGCCTGCATTATCTGCTCTCCCGAAAACCCCGTGACTTCCGAGATTTCGTCTATGCTGGGCGTCCTGCCAAGCCGTGCGCTCAGTTCTCCTTTGACCTCGTAGACTTTGGAGGTTATTTCCTTGAGCCTCCTTGGAACTTTAAGGCTCCACTGTTTGTCGCGGAAATACTTTTTTATTTCTCCCAGTATTGTAGGCGTAGCAAAGCTCTTGAACTCAAAGCCCTTTGACGGATCAAAGCGTTCAACTGCCGAAACTAAGGCAAGTGCGCCCACTTGATAGAGATCGTCGTAATCTACACCTTTTCCCAAATACTTTCTTATCAGGATATCAACCATGTACAGATTCTCTTCAACGATCTTGTTTCTAAGCTGTATTGTAGGATGTTTTGCGTACTGGTCGAATAATTCTGAACTCATTATCTTTCCTTTACCATTTTGATGGTCTTTTTGCCCTGAGTATTATCCAGTATCTCGACTCTGGTCATGAGAGACTGGATCACGAATACTCCCAGATTGCCTTCGTTGGGGCAGTCCAGGCAAGGTTTGTTGACTTTCTTGATTTTATGGTCGGAACTCATATCTTTTACTGAAATTTCAAGCTTTCCGCCATCGACAAGACATTCCACCTGATATTCTTCCGCAAAGCCCTCCGAACCGTGGCAGCTTATATTTCTGCATGCTTCGGCGACAGCTGTCTTTATGTCGTCTATCTCCTCTATGTCAAAACCCGCGGTATTGGCAACGGACCCGATTGCAAGACGCACCATGGTTATATATTCAGGCTTCCCCGGGATGATAAATGTCAGTTTATCTGTCATTTATAACGCCTCCTTTAAAATGCTTTTTCGACGCCGCAGCGGCCGCAGTGACCAAATCTGTACGGCTCGGCCGCAAGGCCTCAGCTGCTACAACGTGAGCTGCTCTCCGTCATCCTTTTTGGCTTCTTTCTGCTCTTCTTCCTCGAGTTCTTCTTCACGGGCTACTTTGGCTAAAGCGATGATGTTGGCATCTCCTGCGACGCTCATTATCTTAACGCCCTGAGTTGCTCTTCCCAGGCGGGAAACTTCGCCGGCTTTCATCCTTATGATAATGCCGTCGGAATTTATGAGCATTATGTCGTCGTTATCATCTACGACCATGGCTCCTACCAGTTCTCCCGTCTTTTTGAACTTGGCCTTATCGTAAGTCAGAAGTCCTTTTCCGCCTCTGACCTGAGTTTTGTATTCCTCAACTCTTGTTCTCTTACCGAAACCTTTCTGAGTAACGACGAGAAGTTCCTGACCCGGCTCAACCAGTTCCATGGCTACTACTTCGTCATCCTTTTCCAGCTTGATGGCTCTCACGCCGCCGGCGATCCTGCCCATAGGTCTTACGTCCTCTTCAGAGAAGGAAATGCACTTGCCGTGCTTGGTGACGATTATCACCTTGTTGCTGCCGGTGGTCTGCTTGATTCCTATCAGCTCGTCGCCTTCCTTGAGGTTCATGGCGATCAGGCCGGTTTTTCTGTTGGTATTGAAGTTGGAAAGGGCAGTCTTCTTGATGGTTCCGTCCTTGGTGACTCCGATGAGGAACTTGTCTTCGGAAAATTCCTTGATAGGAATGACTGCCGTGATGCGTTCTCTCTGCATGAGGTTGAGGAAGTTTACGGCAGGAGTTCCCTTGGCTGTTCTGGCCGCTTCCGGAATTTCGTAAGCCTTGATTCTGTGGGCTTTTCCGGTGTTGGTGAAGAACAGCAGGTAGTCGTGAGTCGAGGTCATTATCATGTTCTTGACGAAATCGTTTTCACGGGTGGTTATGCCGGTGATTCCTTTTCCGCCTCTTCTCTGAGCTCTGTAAGTGTCTGCCGGAACTCTCTTTATATATCCCAGGTGGGTGAGGGTGATGCAGACGTTCTGCTCTTCGATAAGGTCCTCTTCCTCCAGCTCTTCGGCGGCGGCCATTATTTTGGTCTTTCTCTTATCTCCCCATTTTTCCTTGATCTCGATAAGCTCTTCCTTGACTACGCCCATCAGCTTGTGCTCGTCTGCGAGAAGCTCGGCATAGTAGGCGATTTTTTTTAGCAGCTCGTCATACTCGTTCTGGATCTTCTCTTTTTCCAGACCCTGCAGTCTGCGCAGCTGCATATCTAGGATGGCCTGAGCCTGGATTTCGGAAAGGCTGAATCTGTCCATCAGCTTTTCCTTGGCGTCGTTGTAGCTGTTTCTGATTATCTTGATTATTTCATCTATGTTGTCTAAAGCTATCAGGTAGCCCTCCAGGATATGAGCCCTGGCTTCGGCTTTCTTCTTGTCGAAGATGGTTCTTCTCGTGACGACTTCTTTCTGATGCTTCAGATACTCGCTTATTATCTCATAAAGGTTGAGAACTTTAGGGCGGCCGTCGACCAGAGCAAGCATTATCATTGAAATGCTTTCCTGCATCTGGGTATGCTTATAGAGTCTGTTGAGAACGATATTGGCGTTGGTGTCGCGCTTGAGCTCGATGACGATTCTCATTCCCTTGCGGTTGGACTCATCGCGGATACCCGTAATTCCCTCTATTCTCTTATCTCTTACCAGATCGGCGATCTTTTCGATAAGTCTGGCTTTGTTGACCTGATAAGGGATTTCGGTGACTATGATCTGCTGTTTGCCGTGGCTGGCTTCTTCTATCTCGGCTACGGCTCTTACAATAACCTTTCCCTGGCCGGTGCGGTATGCCTCTCTCATGGAGGCTTTGCCCATTATCATGGCTCCGGTAGGGAAGTCTGGTCCTTTTATTATCTTAATCAAATCTTCGACAGTCGATTCCGGCTCGTCGATGACTTTTACAGCCGCGTCGATGACTTCGCAGAGATTATGCGGAGGTATGGAAGTGGCCATACCTACGGCTATACCGTTGGAGCCGTTTACCAGCAGGTTGGGAAATCTCGACGGAAGAACGTCCGGTTCTTTTTCTTCGCCATCGAAGTTAGGCGAAAAGTCTACTGTTTCTTTGTCTATGTCGCGAAGCATCTGGAGAGCCAGAGGCGTCATCCTCGCTTCTGTATAACGCATGGCGGCAGCGCCGTCTCCGTCAACGGAACCGAAGTTTCCGTGTCCGTCCACAAGGGTATATCTGATGTTGAACGGCTGGGCCAGTCTTACCATGGCGTCGTATATGGAAGAGTCTCCGTGAGGGTGATATTTACCCATTACTTCACCGACGATACGGGCCGATTTCTTATGCGGCTTGTCCGGAGTGACTCCGAGGCCGCTCATTCCGTAGAGGATTCTTCTGTGTACCGGCTTAAGCCCGTCTCTTACGTCAGGAAGGGCACGGCCGACGATTACGCTCATGGCGTAGTCGATGTAGGAGTCTTTCATCTCCTTGTTTATTTCATGCTGTATAAGCTTTTGATCTTCAAAAAATGTTGCCATTTAAATTCGCCCTCCTTTCCCTAAATATCCAGCGTGGCGTAAACCGCATTTTCTTCTATGAATTTCTTGCGCGGAGGAACCTTGTCGCCCATCAGTATGGAGAAAGTCTGGTCAGCCTCGGCGCTGTCCTCTATGGTTATCTGTATGAGAGTCCTGTGCTCGTAGTCCATGGTTGTGTCCCAAAGCTGCTCTGCGTCCATCTCTCCGAGACCTTTGTAACGCTGGATATCCGCCTTTCCGGACTTATCCTCGAGAGTCTTCATCAGCTTGGCCTGCTCTTCTTCGCTGTAGGTGTAATATACGTCTTTGCCTTTTTTCACCTGATAAAGCGGCGGCTGGGCAGCATAAACATAGCCTCCCTCGATGAGAGGTCTCATGTATCTGTAGAAGAACGTCAGCAGCAGAGTCCTTATGTGGGCTCCGTCGACGTCGGCATCTGTCATTATTATTATCTTATGATATCTGAGCTTATCGACGTTGAAATCATCTCCTATGCCGCAGCCGAAAGCCGTTATCATGTTCTTGATCTCGTCTGATCCGAGAATCCTGTCAAGCCTTGCTTTTTCAACGTTTAATATCTTACCTCTGAGCGGGAGTATGGCCTGGCGCTTTCTGTCTCTGCCGTCCTTGGCGCTTCCTCCGGCGGAATCTCCCTCGACGAGGAATATCTCGCACTGGGACGGGTCTTTGTCAGAGCAGTCGGCCAGCTTTCCCGGCAGGGAGAAGCTCTCGAGAGCGCCTTTTCTCCTTGTCATGTCCCTGGCTTTTCTTGCGGCTTCTCTGGCGCGGGCGGCCTTGATACATTTTTCGAGTATGGCTTTGGCCTGTGCCGGATTTTCTTCGAGGAAAGCTGTCAGGTACTCATTGGTCGAAGTCTCGACAAAACCTCTCATATCAGGATTTCCCAGCTTGGCTTTCGTCTGTCCCTCGAACTGAGGCTCTGCGAGTTTTACTGAAACTATGGCGGTAAGTCCTTCTCTAACGTCTTCTCCGCTCAGCGAATCGTCGTTTTCTTTGAGGATCTTGGCTTTCTTGCCGTAATCGTTGAAAATCCTGGTAAGTGCGCTCTTAAAGCCTACTATATGAGTACCGCCGTCGGTGGTATTTATGTTGTTAGCGTATCCCAAAACCAGCTCACTGTAGCTGTCGGTGTACTGCATGGCCACTTCGACTTCGCAGGTTTCCTTGACTACTTCAAAATATATGATGTCAGGATGGATAGGGTCCTTGTTTTCGTTCTGGAATTTTACGAACTCTTTGATTCCGCCTTCGTAGTGGAAAGTTTCGCTCCTTTTCTGACCCTCGCGCTCGTCCTTGAAGATTATCTTTATTCCCTTGTTGAGGAAAGCCATCTCGCGGAGTCTGTGCTGCAGGGTGCCGTAATCGAAAACGGTGGTTTCAAATATTTCTGGATCCGGCCAGAAAGAGGTCTTTGAACCTGTCTTCTTTGACTCGCCTATTATCTCCAGCGGCGTTACCGTCTTTCCTCTTTCGTAGCACTGCTTGTATATGTTGCCGTTTCTCTTTATCTCCACTTCCATGTGGGTGGAAAGGGCGTTTACTACCGATGCTCCTACGCCGTGAAGACCTCCGGAAACCTTGTATCCTCCGCCGCCGAATTTTCCTCCGGCGTGAAGAATAGTATGAATAACTTCAACGGCAGGTATTCCCATCTTCGGATGCTTGTCCACGGGCATGCCTCTTCCGTCGTCTTCAACTGTGATAGAATTGTCTTTTTCTATAGTGACTTTTATGATCTTGCAAAAACCTGCCAGAGCTTCATCCACACTGTTATCCACAATTTCATATACCAAGTGGTGAAGTCCTCTGGCTCCTGTACTTCCTATATACATTCCGGGTCTTTTTCTTACGGCTTCAAGACCCTCCAAGACCTGTATCTGGGCGGCGTCATACTGCCCATTAGTCTTTTCTTCCAATAAACTCATTTTTTCACCTTTTTTCATAAAATTTAACTATATTAGTATAGCACATGTAAGGGGGTTTTTCCATAAAAAATATATATTTTGAGTAAAATTATTCTTTTTTTATTTTTATCCTTTAAATGGGTTATTTTCGCGCCAAAACAGCCTTAAAAAACTGTCGATATATGTACTGCGTCAAAAAGAAGTTGAGGGGAGGGCGGGATATGGTTTTATGTGCCGTTGTGTGAGTACAAAATACAGCCCTGGCGCAGTTTCTTTTTTCAGAACATAAAATTTGCTCCTCCACAGGTAAACAAGCTTTATCATTTCACTTGCCTGCCCGAAGAGGAGCTTATAAGATGCCTGCTGCGTTTCACAGTAATCGTATGATTATTTTATTGTGAAAGAGCCTGCAATCAGAAAAGATGGTATGCCACAAAATGCTCGCTGTCTCTGTCTACAAGGGCAGGAGCGCCTGCGTGACATTCCTCTGTGGCATAAGGGCACCTTGCTGCGAAGTGGCAGTCAGGCTTCATGTTGATAGGCGAAGAAATTTCTCCTTTGAGAGGAATCTGTTCGACCACCGCGTCTACGTCAGGAATAGGAATTGCTGAGAGCAGCGCCTTGGTGTAAGGATGCACAGGGTTGTTGAACAGCTCTCTTGCCGGCGCTTTTTCAATTATCTGCCCCAGATACATGACGGCTATATCATCGGAAAAATGATTTACTACCGAAAGATCGTGGGTTATGAAAAGATAAGCAATGCCGTATTCTTTCTGCAATTCTTTGAGCAGATTAAGTACCTGTGCCTGAATAGACACGTCCAGAGCGGATACCGGCTCGTCGCATACGATGAATTTTGGATCCAGGGCGAGGGCTCTGGCTATTCCTATACGCTGGCGGCGGCCTCCGTCAAGCTCATGAGGATAGACGTTGGCCAGGCGGGAAGCCAGACCTACGGTTTCCATCAGCTTGGAGACATGGGCAGTCTTTTCCGCCTTTGATTTGTGTACTTTATACCACTTCAAAGGCTCGGCGATGAGTTCTTCCACCGTCTTTCTCGGGTTGAGGGAGGAGAAAGGTTCCTGGAATATCATCTGCATGTCGCGGCGCATCTGGTGCATTTCACTGTTTTTCATCCTGGCAACGTCTTTGCCCTCAAAGAGCACTTCGCCTGCCGTAGGCTCAGTAAGCCTGAGGATAGCTCTTCCTGTCGTGGACTTTCCGCAGCCGGATTCGCCTACAAGGCCGAGAGTTTTGCCGGCGTCAAGGGTAAAGGAGATGTCGTCTACGGCCTGAAGCGTTCCTTTATTCGTTTTGAAATATTTTTTTAGATGGTTGACTTCAAGTAAATGTTCGCTCATGACGTCACCTCCTATAGTTTAAACTCAGGGTCTTCATAACGCCAGCAGGCGACATAGTGGGTGTCGCCGAAATAAGTTTTTGACGGAATTCCCTGGTTACATTTTTCTGCAGCATACTTGCAGCGCGGTGCGAATGCGCAGCCATCAGGAAGCTCCATAGGGTCAAGCATCTGTCCCGGTATCGGCTGGAGCATTTCCCGGTCGTCGTTGATCTTGGGAAGAGAGTCGAACAACCCTTGAGTATACGGATGTTTCTCAGCGAATAAAACATTTAGTATATTCTTTTGCAAATTAAAATAAGCAAAATTCATACCATAAAAAATCGCAGAGATAATTTTATTATCTCTGCAATTCAACGTCAATTTCAATATCATATTATTTAAAAATTTTACCTGCTGATTATTTACTGATTACAAGATTCTATTTTACCGCCGTTCACTCTGAATATACTGCCTTTTTCAACGGTATCCTTTAGATTTTCTGTTATTTCTGTAGAAGTGATAAAAAGCTGTGTATCTGAAAGCGATTTTATCAGAAATTCCTGTCTTATAGGGTCAAGCTCTGACATTACATCATCTAAGAGCAATATGGCATTTTCGCCGGTTTCCTCTTTTATCAGATCAAGCTCCGCAAGCTTGAGCGAGAGGGCCGCCGTTCTCTGCTGACCCTGAGAACCGAAATTTCTTACGTTTATCCCGTCTATATAAAACTGGATATCATCTCTGTGGGGACCTCTGGTTGTAGTCCTCAGCCTGAAATCATTTTCTTCTGATTTTTTAAGTTCTTCATATATTTTTTCTTCGAGATTTTCCTGATTCTTTATATTTGGATCATACTCGAGAATCAGATTTTCTTTTCCGTTGGTAATGTTATAATGTATTTTGTTGCTTATACAGCCGACTTTTTTTATAAAATCTTCTCTCATCGAAATGATTTTTGAGCCGTATTTAGCAAGCTGCATATTCCATATATCGAGAACAGAAAAATCTATTTTCTTTTCTTTCAGGTACATGTTCCTTTGAATCAGGACTTTTTTATAGCTGCTCAAAGCATCGTAATATGACGGCCTTATTATGCTTAATTCTCTGTCAGTGAATTTTCTGCGCTTTTCCGGCTCGTCCTTTACTATTCTCAGATCTTCAGGTGAAAATATCACTATGTATATATTGTCCAATATGTCGGAAGTTCTGGAGGCACTTATTCCGTCGACTTTTATGAATTTTCCCGCGTCTTTTTTCAGTATTATTTCAACTTCAGTATCGGAAAATTCTTTTTTTGCAATGGTCTTTATAGTGCAGAAATCTTCGTCAAATTTTATCATCTCACTGTCTTTTGATGTTCTGAAAGATTTTCCTATTGAAGACATGAAAATACTCTCAACGAGATTTGTCTTTCCCTGAGCGTTATTTCCGACTATAAAATTTATATTTTTGTCGAAGCTTAAATCAAGATGTTCATAATTCCTAAAATTTTTAAGCTCTATATGTTTTATGTACATTGTAAATTTATCCTGCCTGCTTTAAACCTGCTATTTTTTCAAACGGCTTTCTTCCAGGATTTTTCTCTTTTCTTCTCTTATCTTGTCCCAGTCCTTGAGACATTCTGATCTTTCGATCAACATTCCTTTGGAAAAAGAAGATAATTCTTTATAATTTTTTATAAGCTTTACCATGCCGTCGTCAAACAACTCACCGTTTTCAATATAGCTTAGAACCTTATAACTGTCGCTTTCAAAGAAAACGCTCATATCAAGACCAAACCTGGTTGCTATATTGAAAAGCGTCTCGGCGTCAGGCGTTCTTTTTCCATTTTCATAGCTTATATAGATAGACCTGCTTATTCCTGCAAAGTCTGCCATTTGAGATTGATTTAAACAATTACTTATTCTTATCAGCTTTAAGTTTTTAGCAATTCTTATCTGGGTCTCAATCTTCATATATGAGTTTACTGGCCTAATCTAACCGGTAATACCAAGTACTCGAATGAATCTCCTGAAACAGGTTTAATGAGGCAAGGACTTACGCTGTTATTGAATAGAAGAACTATACTTTCGTCTTCTATAACTTTCAAAGCGTCAAGCAAATATTTTGAGTTGAATCCTATCGTTACGTCTTCTCCTTCTTTTGTTATGATTACTTCTTCTTTCACGTTTCCTTCTTCTGATTTTGAAGTTATCTCTATGACAGAATCTTTTATATCCAGCTTAACGAGGTTGTTTTTTCCTACTTTTGCGAGGAGGGAAGCTCTTTCTACGCTGTCCATGAAATCATTTTTATTGAGTACGACTCTGCATCCGTTTTCACTTGGAAGTATTCTCTTATAGTCCATGAACTTTCCCTCGAGGAGTCTTGAAACTACTTTTGTATCTTCCATTACGAAAACTGCCTTTTTATCGCTTAGAAGAACCTCTATATCGTCTCTGTCGTCTTCAGATTCGGAGATTATTCTGCTTATCTCACTGAGTATTTTCGCGGAAATAATTATATTTTCTCTTTCTTTATTCTTCATGGCTTCTCTTGCTATAGCCATTCTGAATCCGTCTACCGCCACCATATTGAGAGTGTTTTCTTCCATCTCTATGAGAATACCTGTAATAACTCCCTTATTCTCATCTATACTGGCGGCGAAGGAAGTTTTTCTTATCATGTCTTTTAAGATTTCTTTATCGAATACTATTTTTTCTTCATTTCCCTCTGTAGGGTTTATATTAGGAAATTCATCGGACGGAAGTCCTATGATATTGAATTCTGAACTGGCGCACTTAATATTGACTTTTCCGTCATTTTCCTCTATTACTATTGTCTCATCGGGCAGCTTTCTTATTATATCTCCGAATAATTTTGAAAGTACCACTATGGAACCGGGAACACTATTTTCAACTTTTACTTTTTTTTCTATGCTTAAATCAAGATCTGAAGCTGACATTGTAAGCATGCCTTCTTCATCTACTTTTAAAAGTATTCCTTTTAGTATAGGTATAGTCGTTCTTATCGTAACTGCTTTTGAAACTATATTGAGAGCTTTAGTTAATGTTTGTTGTTTACATGAAAATTTCATAAATTCCCTCCGCCTATTTATAAATATTTATATATTGGATAGTAATAGTAGTAGTAGTGGCTGTTAATTCTGTGGATAACCCTATTATCCGTTACAATGACTTATCATAAGCCTGTTAATAAATATGTGGATAACTTTAAAATAAAATTATAATAATTTGGAAAACCTGTTGATTGTTTTAATATGGTTATTTATTATTCTTTTACTTCTTCTTTTATATTTTCGATTATTTCTTTCAAATTTTTATCTATCTTTTGGTCGTTTTCTATTTTTTCACAGGCATATAGAACGGTAGTATAATGCTTTCCTCCGAAAAATTGTCCTATTTTAGGCAAAGAATAATCTGTCATTTCTCTTACTATGTACATTGCTATTTGCCTTGGATAAGCTATATTGTTGGTCTTTTTTGATGATTCCATATCAGCCATCTTTATTCCGTAATGCTTACAGACGGCTTTTTTTATCTTTTCGGGTGTTACAGTTGTTTCTATGTTGCTGAATAAGTCTTTCAACGTTTTTTTTGCAAAATTTTTATCGGGCTTTTCTTTAAGAAGCTGAGAAAATGAGACTACCCTTATAAGCGCTCCTTCGAGCTCTCTTATATTATCCTTTATCTTTTCGGCAATCATACATATTACGTCGTAGAAATCAGGATTTTCTTCAATATCTATGTTCATATTTTCCGCTTTTTTCATAAGGATTGCGACTCTTGTCTCATAATCAGGCGGCTGAATATCAGCTATAAGGTTCCACTGAAATCTTGATCTCAGCCTTTCTTCAAGGTTTACTAATTTATTGGGAGCTCTGTCGCTGGATATTATTATTTGTCTGTTTAAATCATAAAGAGCATTGAAGGTATGAAAAAACTCTTCCTGAGTATTTTCCTTTCCTTCAAGAAATTGAATGTCGTCTATCAGAAGGACGTCTGCTTTTCTGTATTTAGATTTGAATTCGTTCATATTATGTTCTCTAAGTGCTTTTATAAGCTCGTTTGTGAACATCTCTGATGATACGTAAAGAACGCTTAAAGCAGGGTCTTTTTCAAGAAGATATATGCCTATGGCGTGCATCAGATGAGTTTTTCCCAGACCTGAGCCTCCGTATATGAAAAGAGGGTTATATGCCTCTGAAGGTGACTCTGCTACTGCAAGAGCTGCTGCATGGGCATATTTATTGCTGTTTCCTACCACAAAGTTTTCAAAATTAAATCTCGGATTAAATATTTTTTCTTTATTTAAAGATTTATTTTTAGGCTGTATTTTTGTCTGTTCGTTTTTTAATTCTTCTGAGTCATAATTTTCCGAATTTTTTAAAACAACACGAAAATCATCATTTAATACAGCTTTAAAAGCTCCTTCAAGCGTAGTTAAATAACGGTTTTTGATAGTGTTTATTATAAAATCGTTACGCTTGTCGGCGCTTATTTCTATGTATACTATATTAAGATCTCTATCTATCCTTCTTATTTTGAGAGGCTTGAACCATGTTTCAAAACTTATAGGAGTGATATTTTCTTTTAATTTTTCTAATACTTCTTCCCAAATTTTAATATTGTTTTCCATAAATATAAAATACTCCTGAATAACTGCTTGTCTTTATTTTATTCTAAAAGTTATCCACAGGCAAGTGTGAATTGATTTTATTTAAAATTAAAATATTTAATGAAATAATCCATAGGTTGTTGATAAAGTTGTGCATAGGTTTCTGAATCTATATTTCAAGAAATCATCAAATAAAAAATTTTTTAAAATATCAAAATGACCTGAAATTAAAATTCAGGTCATTTCAATATATTTTTACTTATAAAATTCCTTATTTCATTTATCAAAGTATATTAATTTACCGTTTATTGTATGCTTATATTCAATTTGATAATTATATCACAATTTATGAACGATATTCATCAAATAATTAAGAATATCAATAATAATATTTGATAGTTTTAAGTCTTTGTTATAAAATATCTGTTGTCATAAAATTTATAATAATGTTTGTAAGGAGTGCAGAAATGAAAGATAAATTAAGTAAAAAAAGAAAAATTTTACTGGGGGGGGGAGTTATTTTTATTATAGTGGCTGTCATAACAGCAGGTTTTTTGTTATTGAACGATCGGAATGAAAAAGATAAAAATTCGGGAGAAGATTCTTCTGACGCCTATGACCAGGAACAAGACGAAGATAAAACAAACGAAGAGCAAGGACAAGATAAGGAAAACGAAGAAAATGAAGATAAATCTTCCGAGGGTGAAGCCAAAAAGCCTTCGGCCTCTTCGGGAAATTCAGGCTCCTCCGGCAAATCTGAGGGAGAAAAAAAGCCAAACTCCTCCGGCTCATCTCAAAATACAAATTCAGGCAGCTCAGCCTCAGATAATTTGGGAGCTTCAAATTCTGGAAACGCTCAGAAACCGCAGGAGCCGCAGAAGCCCGCTTTACAAATAACGGGACATGTTTCATATAATACTCCTACGGACTGTCCTTATACGGATACATATAATGCGAATAATAACACGAGAATTTTGGTTTACAACGCTTCGGGAAAAACAGTTCTTATAAAAGGAAATAATGTAATAGGAATAAACGTAGTGCTGGAAACTCCTTGCTTTGTAAAGCTTTGGAACGATGATTTAATATTCGTATGGCAAAGCAAACTTAAAGAGTATCTGGAAAATAATGAAGAAAAATGGCAGTCATACGGAAGCCAAGTACCTGTTCCCGGAAACAAAAGAGCAAGCCTTATGATTAAATCCTATGACGCAATAGTCCCTATGAATAAGGATACGCATTATGAGTATTACGGCTAATTAAATCGTTTATTTACTATTTGTAAAAAGTAAGTTTTAAAAAACATTGACATTTGAATGCTTTTGAAGTACAATATCTAAGCATATGTGTAAAATTGGAATTTAGATTTGCACAAAAAGATTATAATTTAGAAAGGAGTCTTTAGATATGAAGAGAACTTATCAGCCAAAAAAAAGACAAAGAATGAAAGAACACGGCTTTAGAAAGAGAATGAGCACAAAGAACGGCAGAAACGTTCTTAAGAGAAGAAGAGCAAGAGGAAGAAAGAAACTTTCCGCTTAATTCTTCTGTCAAGGTTTTAAAAAAGTATGCTTAAAAATAATGTTTTGAGGAAAAACAAGGATTTTTCTGATATCTACAAGAAAGGCAAGTCAGCAGGCGATAAGTATATCGTTTTATTTTACCGCCCCAACAGACTTGGCTATAACAGAACAGGGTTTTTAGCAAGCAAAAAAGTCGGAAACAGTGTTAAGAGAAACAGAGCCAAGCGATTGATGAAAGAAAGCTACAGAAGCTTAAGCAATAAGCTTCCCGATGGATATGATTTCATAATAATTGCCAGAAACACTATTTGCGGCAAGGGCCTGGCAGATGTAGAGAAATCTCTCTATTCTGCTTTCAAAAGAACCGGAGTAATAAAGGGATGAAGTATATAGGCATATTTTTTAAGAAAATTATGATTTTGATGATCAGATTTTACCAAAAATTCATTTCGCCTCTTCTTCCGTCCACCTGCCGGTTTTACCCTACCTGCTCCACATATTTTATCCAGGCTTTAGAAAAATACGGAGTGATAAAAGGTAGCTACCTAGGAATTAAACGTATTTTAAAGTGTCACCCGTGGCATGAAGGCGGGTACGACCCTTTAAAATGATGGAGGAAATTGATGGGAATTTTAGCAAGTCCTTTAGGATATCTATTAAGCTGGCTTTATGACTTGGTTGGAAATTACGGTATATCTGTAATCATCCTTACTCTGATCATCAAGCTTGCTTTATATCCTTTTTATGCAAAGCAGATCAAATCTATGGGCAAGATGACTGCTCTGCAGCCTAAGATGAACGAAATCCAGCAAAAATACGGCAAAGATAAAGCTCTGATGAATCAAAAGATGGCGGAGTTTTATAAAGAAGAAGGCGTAAGCATGTACGGCGGATGTCTTCCTATGCTGGTTCAGATGATAGTTGTAATGGGTCTGTTTACCCTCTTCAGAAATCCGATGAACTACATAGGCTCAGATAAGATGCTGCTGGCGGTCCATGAATCATTCCTGTGGATTAATGACTTAGCCCAGCCTGACAAGTGGATATTGCCTATAATAGCTGGAATTGCAACATTTATAGCTTATGCCTTTTCTCAGACGAGTCAGATGAATTCATCGCCTGCATCCCAGCAGATGAAGCCGATGATGATGATGATGAAATACATCTTCCCAATCATGATTCTTCTGATGGCCAGAAGCTACCCTGCCGGTCTGGCTCTTTACTGGTCCGGAAGCCAGATCATACAGATTTTCTACAACATACGCTTTGCTAAGCTTAAAAAGAAAATGAAAGAAGATGCAAAGTCAAAGAAAAAGACTAAAAAGAAACCGGCAAGGGCATAAGTTACATTGGAGGAAAAAGAAAGTATGGCAGATTTTTCTGAAAAGTGGGGAACAGATGTCGACACAGCCGTTCAACTGGCTTTAGCCGATTTAAAACTCACGATAGACGAAGTTGACGTCACTGTTTTAGAAGAACCGTCCAGAGGATTCTTTGGAATAGGTTCAAAACTCGCTTTGGTAAGAGTCGAAAAGAAAAAGAAACCTGAAGAAAAGGCTCATCCAAAGAAAGCAGAGACATCAAAAAAAGAACATAGAGAACATAAAAAAGATTTCAACGACACTAAATTTGCCGAAAGCAAATTCAGCGAAAGCAAAAAGCAGAACGAAAAGGAAGCATCAGGAGATGAAAAAACAGAAGACACCATCCTTTTGAAAGAAATCCCTGAAGAAAACCTCAAAGTCTGCGAGAATCACATAGCCCTTGACTTTTTAAGAGAAGTTACAGACGAGATGGGGCTTTCACTCGACATAACCGCTAAAGAAGGAGAAGAAACCCTTTATATAAACATTCAGGGAAAAGATTCCGGAACTATAATAGGCAAGAGAGGACAAACGCTCGACGCCATCCAGTATCTCACCAGTCTCGTAGTCAACAAAGACAGAGAAAAATATATGAGAGTGGTGATAGACGCTGAAAATTACAGGGCAAAGAGAGAAAAGACTCTGGAAGCTTTGGCACAGAGACTTGCATCCAAAGTGGTAAAGACCAGAAGAAGCGTCAAACTCGAGCCTATGAATCCTTATGAAAGAAAGGTCATTCACTCAACGCTTCAGAGCAACCCTAAAGTTGTGACCAGAAGCGAGGGACAGGATCCTTACAGAAGGGTCATAATTGAGCTGAAACAGTAAGAGTAAAGGAGCTGTCTCACAACGAGGCAGCTCTCTTTGTAATTTTTAAGGCAGCCTTGTCAGCTGACCGCGGCGCAATTAAAAAGCTGTGGCTGGGCGCCGGGCTGCAGAATACTGAAAAGAGGGAAAAGATGAGAGAAGATACCATCGCAGCCATAGCCACCGCTGCCGGCGAGGGCGGAATAGGAATAGTGAGGATAAGCGGAGACGAGTCCCTTGACATTTTAAAGAAAATATTCGTTCCCGTATCACGTGTCATCGAACCGCGAGTCTTGTCCTACGGCCATGTGGTCGATTACAGGGACGGCAAAGTCATAGACGAAGTTATGGCCGCATATATGAAAGGCCCTTTTTCCTATACCGCTGAGGACGTGGCGGAGATACAGTGCCACGGCAGCATAGTTTCCCTGAGAAAGATATTAGCTCTCGTCCTGGCCAGCGGAGCCAGGCTGGCTGAAAGAGGCGAATTTACAAAGAGGGCTTTTTTAAACGGCAGGCTTGATTTGACTCAGGCCGAAGCCGTTATAGATCTGATAAGAGCCAAGACTGACAAGACTTTCGACGTAGCCTTGAGTCAGCTTGAGGGGGCTTTTTCGGAAAAGATAAAAAAGATAAGAGAAAAACTGGTGGATATCCTCGTCAGTCTCACCGTCAACATAGATTATCCTGATGAAGATATCGAAGAGATGACCTACGAAAAACTTTCATCAGATTTGGGACATGTATCATCAGACATAGAACAGCTTCTCAGCACGGCAGGCACGGGGAGAATAATAAACGAGGGGCTGAAAATTTCCATAGTAGGAAAACCTAACGTCGGCAAATCCTCACTGATGAACGCACTCATCGGTGAAAACAGAGCTATAGTAACCGATATACCGGGAACGACCAGAGACACCATAGAAGAAGCTCTGACCATAAGAGACATTCCCGTGATTCTGACAGATACCGCCGGAATACATGATACCGAAGACGTAATAGAGCAGATTGGAATAAGCAAAAGCAAGGAGTCTTTCAACAACGCCGACCTCATAATCTTTATGGTAGACGGCAGCGAAGAACTCCGCGAAGAAGATCTTGAAATAATAAATCATATAGGAGACAGAAAGACGATAGTCCTGCTGAACAAGAAAGACAAGGGACTGGTTGTTTCCAAAGATCAGATGAAAGAAAAGATAAAGAATTCTTTCGTCATTGAAAGCTCGGTTTCCTCCGGTGAGGGAATAAGACAGCTGGAGGAACAGATAGAGGAACTGGTCTACGGAGGCAAGGTAAGCCAAAAGGACAGCCTGCTGGTGACCAACGTGCGTCATGAAAGAATTTTGAAAGACGCTTTTCAGTCGGTTTCAGACGCATCGTCCATGACGGAAGCGCGCCAGCCGCTGGAATTTATAGAAATAGACGTAAACAGATGCTATGAGCTTCTCGGCGAAATAATCGGAGAGACGGCTTCCGGCGATATAATAGATAAGGTATTTGAGAGATTTTGTCTGGGCAAGTAAGAGGGCAGGAAGACAGCTTTTCGGAGGGGCGGCTCGGCCGCACCGTCAGAGGCGGCGCGGGTCCGCAGCCGTTCCTCTCCGGCCGGGAGAACGAATAAGAGGTAGACAAGTGGAACATATATTGATGGGTGAATACGATGTAATAGTGGTGGGAGCCGGACACGCCGGCTGCGAGGCGGCTTTGGCCTCGGCTAGAATGGGCAAGAAAACTCTGATGTTTTCCATGAATTTGGAAGCCATTGCGATGATGCCCTGCAATCCGTCCATAGGAGGAACAGGCAAGGGACATCTCGTCAGGGAGATAGATGCCCTCGGCGGCGAAATGGGAATCAATATCGACAAGACCTTTTTGCAGAGCAAGATGCTCAACACTGCAAAGGGTCCTGCCGTACATTCTCTCAGGGCGCAGGCCGACAAGAACCGCTACCACATAGAGATGAAAAAGACCATCGAGCGGACTCCTAATCTGGACATGAAACAGGGCGAGGTAACTGACATTATAGTGGAGGACGGCAGAGTGTGCGGAGTGGTCACCAAGACTTTGACATATTACAAAGCTAAAGCCGTAATTCTGGCCACCGGGACTTTCCTCGCCGGAAAGATTTTTATTGGAAGCAGCGTCTTTGAAAGCGGTCCTAACGGGCTGGCTCCGTCAAACGAGCTGGCGGCCAATCTGAAAAAACACGGAATGAAACTGCGGCGCTTTAAAACCGGCACTCCCGCCAGGTGCCTCGGCAGCAGCCTTGATTATTCAAAGATGACCGAGCAGCAGGGAGACGAAAAGACCGTTCCTTTTTCTTTCCTCAATGACGAAATCGGCGAAAACAAAGTTTCATGCTGGCTCACCTACACCAACGAGGAAACCCATAAAGTAATAAGAGCCAATTTTCACCGTTCAGCTCTGTTCGGCGGACAGATAGAGGGTATAGGGCCAAGGTACTGCCCGTCGATAGAGGACAAGATAAACAGGTTTGCGGACAAGGAAAGACACCAGCTGTTTATAGAGCCTGAGGGTCTTGATACCGACGAGATGTATATTCAGGGAATGTCCTCCAGCTTGCCTGAGGATGTTCAGCAAGCCTTTTATTCCACCATACCCGGACTTGAAAATATCAGGATAGTCAGACCGGCCTACGCCATCGAATATGACTGCCTGAATCCCCAGGATCTGAAACTCAGCCTTGAAAGCAGATTCATAGAAAATCTTTTCTGCGCCGGACAGTTCAACGGAAGCTCAGGGTACGAGGAGGCAGCTGCACAGGGACTTATGGCCGGAATCAATGCTGCTTTGAAGATTTCCGGCAAAAAATCTTTGGTTCTGGGAAGAAACGAGGCTTATATTGGCGTTCTAATCGACGATCTCGTGACCAAAGGTACTAATGAACCTTACAGAATAATGACGTCCAGAGCGGAATATAGGCTGGTTCTGAGGCAAGACAACGCAGATTTGCGTTTGACAGAGAAAAGTTATGATATCGGACTGGCTTCCGAGGAGCGTTATCAGCGTTATCTGAGGAAAAAAGAAAATGTCGAGAAAGAATTGCAGCGTCTGGAAGAAAAATTTTTCTCGCCGTCTGAAGTCAATTATTTCCTGGAAAAACAAGGAACTTCATCTATTCAGGGAAGAATTTCCATGGCCGAGCTTTTGAAGAGACCACAGGTCACTTATGAAAGTCTTGCAGAGATCGACGACGAAACGAAGCCGGAACTTTCCTATCATGAGATAACGCAGCTGGAAGTGCAGATAAAATATGAAGGCTATATAAACAAACAGCTGGCTCAGATAGAAAGATTCAGAAAACTTGAAGATAAGGTACTTCCAAGCGACATTGATTACGGCAGCATAGAGGGGCTTCGTATAGAAGCAGCTCAGAAGCTTGAACAGCTCAAGCCGGAGTCGGTCGGACAGGCCTCAAGGATTTCAGGCGTTTCGCCGGCAGATATAAACGTACTTTTGATATATCTTGAAAAGAAGAGAAGAGGAAAAAATGCGTAAGCTCATAGAGTATCTCGAAAAAAATCACATATCATATAATGGAAAGATGATAGACCGGTTTGACGCTTACCGCGCCGGAATACTGCAGTGGAATCAGTTCGTAAACCTCACCGCTATCAGGGATCCGGAGGAATTTACTTTGAAGCATTTTGTGGATTCTGTCACATGCTGCGGACTGCCGGAATACAAGGAAGCGGAGAAAATTATGGATATGGGCACCGGCGCTGGTTTTCCCGGAGTGCCGCTTGCAATCCTTTCGCCGGACAAAGAATTCATTTTGGCTGATTCCCTTAATAAAAGACTTAAGATTATTGAGGAACTTTGCCAAAATATCGGAATTACCAACGTCAGGACGGTCCACGGCAGAGCCGAAGACCTGGGCCGAGACACAGAACATAGAGAAAAATACGATATATGCCTGTCCCGGGCCGTGGCCAACCTCAGTGTTCTTGCCGAATACTGCCTGCCTTTTGTAAGAGTAGGAGGCCATATGCTCGCTTATAAAGGGGCGGATGCAGAAAGCGAACTTGCAGACGCAGAGAGAGCGATGAAGCTGCTAGGTTCTGTTTTTTGCAGGACGGAAGACGTTTTCATAGGCGATGAAGCTAAAGACCATAAGATACTTGTGATAAAAAAAGGCGGCAAAACACCGTCGAAATATCCCAGAAAAGCTGGAACACCGGCGAAAGAACCTCTAAAATAACGGATTTTAGGGGTTTTTAGTTTATTGTTTTTTTCATATTGCCTCCGGGAAATGTTACGATTTTCCCAAGGAGATCAGGAGGTATACATACAAGATGGAAAAAAGAAAAAGGGGTATTCTTAATTTTATAGGGGAGCAGAAGGGTGCGCAGTCAGGAGCTCCTCAGGTCGTCATGATTCCTCTGGAAAAAATAGAAGCCAACCCAGAGCAGCCTAGAAAAGTCTTTGACGACGAGGGTATGGAAGAACTTACAGGCTCAATAAAAGAGTACGGGGTTCTTCAGCCGATAATATTAAAGGACGAAAAGGACATATATACTATAATCGCAGGAGAAAGGCGTTACAGAGCAGCTCAGCTGGCCGGGCTTTCAAAGATTCCTGCTATCGTAAAGAATATGGAAACAAAGGAAGCTTCACTCATAGCTCTGGTCGAAAATGTTCAGCGGGAAGACCTCAACTTTCTTGAAGAGGCCAGAGCCTATAAAAAGTTGATGGAGGATTTTGAGCTTACGCAAGGGGAAATAGCGGAAAAGGTCAACAAGCGGCAGTCCACGATTTCCAACAAGATAAGGATCCTGGCTTTGCCCGAGAAGCTGCAGGAACAGCTCATAGCAAATAAGCTGACTGAGAGGCACGCCAGAGCATTGCTCAAGTTAAAGGACGACGACGACAGGGATCAGGTGATGGAGAGAGTGATTGTCAATAATCTGAACGTAAAGCAGACGGAAAAGCTCATAGACGATGTGCTGGAAAAGAAAGAAGCCGCTTTGCGCAAGAGGAGGAAAATCAATTACATAAGTTACAAGATATATCTCAACACCATAAGGAAAGCCTTCAACCAGATAAAAGAAATGGAAGAAAATGCCAAAATAATACAAGAAGATAAAGGCGACTTTATGGAAGTAAAAATACTCCTTCCTAAAAACGATAGATGTTTCACGTGAAACATCTATTTTTAATTTTTTACCGATTTATTATGGAAATATCATAGAAAATATTATATAATAACACCATACACAATTTAGGAGGAGTTATTTTGGGAAAGGCAATAGCAATATTCAATCAGAAAGGCGGCGTCGGAAAGACGACCACCAACATAAATCTGGCAGCCTGTCTTGCACTTAAAGGCAAGAAAGTGCTCATACTTGACATTGATCCACAGGGAAATACCACAAGCGGTATAGGAGTGTCAAAGAAAACGCTGGAAAAAACAGTGTACAACATTTTAGTCGATGATGAGTTCGACCCAAGAGAAGCGATCATAAATACTTCTGTAGAGAATCTTGATTTGATACCGGCAAGCGTCGATCTGGCCGGTGCAGAAGTTGAACTGGTTCAGATAGACGGCAGAGAAAAGGCTTTAAAAAACGGACTTGATAAGATAAGGGACAACTATGACTATATATTTATAGATTGCCCTCCGTCGCTGGGTCTTTTGACCATAAATTCTCTGGCTGCCGTAGACAGCGTGCTCATTCCTATCCAGTGCGAGTTTTATGCGCTCGAGGGAGTAAGTCAGCTGGTAAGTACGATAGAGCTGGTAAAAAAGAGTCTTAATCCTTCGCTCAAAGTACAGGGCGTTATACTCAGCATGTTTGACGGAAGAACTAATCTCTCCGCACAAGTTGTGCAGGAAGTAAAGAAATACTTCGGAGGAAAAGTATATTCCACTGTCATTCCGAGAAACGTAAGACTGGCGGAAGCACCGAGCTTTGGTCTGCCTATAACGGAGTATGACCCTAAGTCAAGAGGAGCGGAAGCTTATACTGAATTCGCTGAAGAATTCCTTGAACTGGAGGAGGAATAGTATGTCCGTGGCTAAAAAAGGGGGCCTCGGAAGAGGTCTGGACGCTCTCTTTGCAGATGTACCCGTCAAAGAACCAACAGAGGATTATAAAGCGGAAAGATCTTCCAAGAACAGCGTGGAAAATGAAAATACAGCAGACGATAGAGACGCGGTAAAGTATATAAAAATACACGATATAATGCCAAACGTCAACCAGCCAAGAAAAACTTTCAATGAAGAAAAAATTGAAGAACTGGCGGCCTCCATAAAGGAACATGGCATTATTCAGCCTATAGTAGTAAGAAAGCATAAAAGCGGTTACGAAATAGTGGCCGGAGAACGCAGATGGCGCGCTGCCATGAAGGCTGAACTCAGCACAGTCCCATGCCTGGTACGTGAGTTTAACGATGAACAGAATATGCTCATCGCCATAATAGAGAATATGCAGAGAGAAGATCTGAACCCCATAGAAGAGGCGGAAGGCTTGCATCAGATGACGGAAAATTTCGGCATGACTCAGGAGCAAGTGTCTAAAAGCGTAGGCAAGAGCAGACCGTACATCACAAACTCCATGAGACTTCTCAAATTGCCTGAGTATATAAAAGAAAGTATTTCACAAGGCGATATCACAGCAGGGCACGGCCGCGCTCTCATAACTGTTTCCGATGAAGAAAAAAGAGAAAAACTCTGGAAGAGGATAATAGCGGAAAATTTATCGGTGCGTGAGACGGAAAAGCTTGCTTCTTCGGCCGTCAGCGTTAAGAAAAAAACTCCTCTAAAAAAGAGAAAAAGTCCTGACGTCGTCAGAGTAGAAGAAGAACTCAAATCAGCGTTGGGAACTAAAATTTCCATAAACGGGAATGCTAATAAAGGAAAAATAGAAATAGATTTCTATTCCAAAGATGAACTGGAGAGATTGATAGAATTGTTGAAATCTCTGGGATAAGAAAGGATGTTTCACATGAAACTTTTAATATTGCTGATGGTTATATGGAACTCTATAGCGTTTATCATGATGGGCATAGATAAACGCAGAGCCATAAAAGACGAAGAGAGAATCAGCGAGAAAACTCTTCTTATGAGCGCGTTTATAATGGGGGCCGTAGGAATAGGCGCGGGAGCTATAGTGTTTAATCATAAAACCAGGAAAGTAACGTTTAAAGTTGGCTTGCCTGTGGCGCTCATCGTCAATGCGGCAGTTATATATGGGCTGATACATTTTAATATAGTTTGACGCAGAATAACGCAGAGAATTTACAGCAAACCCCTTTTAAAGGGGTTTCTCTTTTAAAGGAACCTTTAAGCAGCTGCAGCATTATAACTTAATGGTCAGGGCCGAGCCCGCGGCTGGCAGAGAAAAAAGAAAGAGCAGTTGAAGCATGACAATAGACAGAATATATGAATTAACGAAAAAGATATCTCAGGAAATGAAAATCATTGGAATTCCAATCTCCGGCAATATAAATAAAATCACCGTCAATAACAGGACTAGAAAACGGCTGGGCGCATGTCTGAGAGAACTCCTGCCGGGAGGCGAACAACGTTTTACCATAGAAATTTCTGCCAAAGCACTGGAGTATGAAGATTTTCAACTCTCGGGCATAATAGCTCATGAACTTCTTCACACATGCCCCGGCAGCTTTGATCATGGGAAAAAATGGAAAGAATATAGCGAAAAAACAGAAAGGCTTTTGGGTTATCATATAAAGAGAATGGTAAACTTCGAGGAGCTCGGAATTTCAGCACCAAAGGAAGCAGAATCCATCAAATATACTGCGGTTTGCAAAATGTGCGGACAGCAGTATCCTCGTAAGAGGATGTGCCCTTTAATTAAAAATCCCGGCAGATATAGATGTGGAAAATGTGGCGGCAGGCTTAAGCTTCTATGAAAACACACTATATCTTGTAGATGAAAAGGCGGGGGATATGTGGTATAATAGTTTATTACAAACCTGTTATTTACCGTAAGGATACAGGCGAAACGACGGCTTGCCGCTTCGTTTTCAGGGAAGCAAAATAACTCGCCGCTTTTGAACAATGCAAAGTTCGGCAACTTGCACAGCATTCTGCTTTACAGCGCGGCTCAGACAGATTTTGCTTCCGGACTGAAAACATGCGCTGCTTCGCCTGTTTCACAAGCTGTACCTTACGAAGAAATAAAGCTTTGTAATAAAATATAAGGCAGTGATTAAAAAGGCTGCTTCAGGCGTCTTTAGATTATCACAAAAACAACACTTAACTAAGGCAGGGCAATGGTAAAATAATTTATATATATTCGCCCTCGAGAGAACGGAGAGTATTATGGCAGTATTGTCAAGTGAAAAAGTCATATCATCCTATGTTCCGATGCCTATCTGCGTCATTAACCAGCAAGGCAAAGTTTTAAGTGCAAACGACAGGATAAGTGAAGTATTCATATATGATGAGATAGTGGACAGCGATATTTTCACCCTGACGGGAATCAAAGCCGGCGAACTTTATGAAATCGCCGATAACGGACAATATCCCGTCATTAAAAGAAACGAGAAAATGTTTAAATTAGTTCCTCAGAAAATAAGCGAAGATGGAGAGGAACTCTTGTCGGTGCTCTTCAATGATGTGACTGCTTTTGAAAAATTGAAGGAGAGATACAACGAAGAGAAAATGTGTCTCGCCAAAATTCAGGTAGACAACTATGACGAACTGATAGCAGATATGACTGCCCAGGAGAGGCAGTCCTTGACCAACAATATAGACAACATAATAAGAAAGTGGGCAGGCAAAGCCAATGCCAGCGTCAACGAGATGGATAACAATATTTATCTCATTGCCTTTGAGCAGTATTTTCTTGAAAAGCTCATTGCTCTGAAATTCAGCATTTTAGATGAAGTGAGAGATCTGGAAACCAGCGCGGACTTTCCTGCCAGCCTCAGCATAGGCGTAGGAGTCGGAGGGAAAAACCCTAGGGAGACAGAAGAATATGCCGACGCCGCTTTAGACTTGGCGCTGGGACGAGGCGGAGATCAGGCCGTAGTAAAGCAAAATAGAAAGATAGAATATTTTGGCGGTACGCTTCAGACAGTGGAGAAGAGAAACAAAGGCAAATCAAGGATAGTAGGCCACGCCCTGAAACAGCTCATAGATCAGTCAAAAAAAATATTCATCATGGGTCACACAAATCCTGACATGGACTGCTTCGGCGCAGCTCTCGGCGTCGCGCGGCTGTGTTGTCTCAGAGATGTGGAGCCATATATAGTTATAGACAACTACAAAGAAGCCCTGCAGGTCATATTCAAACAAGCCAGAGACAGTGATGAATATAGATTCATAAACAGCGGCAAGGCGAAATCTCTTGCCGATAAGGACAGCCTGCTGATAGTATTGGATACGCACAGACCGAGCATGGTTGAGTGCCCTGAACTTCTTGACATATGCGAGAGAGTAGTGGTAATAGACCATCACCGCAGAGTTGAGGAATTTATAGAGAATCCGGTGCTGGCTTACATGGAATCGTATGCATCGTCGACATGTGAACTGGTAACGGAAATTCTTCAATATATGACAAGCAAAAAAGCTTTGATCAAACTGGAGGCAGAAGCGCTGCTAGCAGGAATGACCATAGATACCAACGGATTTACCGTCAAAGCAGGAGTCAGAACATTTGAAGCCGCAGCATGGCTCAGGAGGCAGGGCGCCGACCCTACCGAAGTAAGCAGGTTTTTCCAGGAAGAACTGGAAAGCTTCATCATCAAAACTAAAGCCCTTGCTGAGGCACATTTCTATGACGGAGGCATAGTGGTCTCCGTATGCTCAAAGAAACACCCGGATGAACAAGTAATCTGCGCTCAGGTGGCAGATCAGCTTTTGACTGTAAGAGGCGTAAAAGCCAGCTTTGTCGCCGGTATAAACGGAGAGGGCCGCACTGTCATAAGCGCCAGATCCTTGGGAGAAGTAAACGTGCAGACCGTGATGGAAAAGTTCAACGGAGGCGGACATCTTACGACAGCTGCCGCGCAGGTAGACATTCCGCCGGGAGAGGCCATAAGAAAAGTTCTTGAAATAATGGAGGTCATACAATGATAGTTATTTTAAATAGAGATGTAAAAGGAACAGGAAAAGCCGGAGACGTAGTCAAAGTCAGCGACGGATACGCGAGAAACATGCTGCTTCCAAGGGGCTACGCCAAAGAGGCTACTGAGGGAAATATAAGAAGTCTGGAAAAGCAAAAGGCCATAGCCGCGGAGAAAAAGGCTGAAGAAAAGGCCGCCGCTCAGGCCAGGGCCGAAGAGATAAATAAGCTTTCCGTAAAGATATCTACTAAAGTCGGAGACAGCGGAAAGATTTTCGGCTCAATAACGTCTAAGGATATAGCAGAAGCTCTCAAAGCGCAGCACGGCATGGATCTGGATAAAAAGAAGATTCAGCTTAGCTCACCGATTAAGCAGACTGGCGAGACAGCCGTAGACATAAAGCTGTATCAGGAAGTAACTGCGCAGCTCAAAGTCATAGTTGAGGCAGAGTAATTCGGGAGAAATACATGGAAAGAATACCTCCGCATAATGAAGAGGCAGAAAGATCAGCTCTCGGCGCTTGTATGCTCAGTAAAGATGCTTTGCTGGACGTGGTGGAAGAAGTAAGAGCTGAAGACTTCTATAACGAAAGCCATAGAGAAATTTTCAATTCAATAATGAGGCTTTACCGCGAAAACAGCGCAGTGGACATGCTCACAGTCTGCGAAGATCTGAAGACACACAAAGCGCTGGATATGGTGGGAGGCAGAACATACATAGGAACGCTCACAGCAGAGGTGCCGTCCACGGCCAACGCCGGGGAATATGCCAAGATAGTGGCTGAAAAAGCCATGACGAGGCAGCTCATCTATGCTTCCGAAGAAATCGCTTCAAAAGGTTATGAGGAAAAGCAGGAAGCAGAGGAACTGATAAACGACGCGGAAGCTAATATTTTCCGCATAGCGCAGAAACGTCAGAAAAACGACTATGCCAAGATTCAGGACGTATTGATGAAAAACCTGAAGATGATCGACGACGCCGAGAGAAATAAAGGCAATACTACAGGTCTTCCCACAGGTTTCAGCCATCTTGATGAAAAAACGTCCGGTCTTCAGAAGTCGGATCTGATAATAATAGCGGCACGTCCCGGAATGGGAAAAACAGCTTTCGCTCTGAATATAGCCGCCCAGAGTGCGGTAAAGGCAGGCGCTTCAGTGATCATTTTCAGCTTGGAAATGTCTCAGGAACAGCTGGGACAGAGACTCATAGCCATGCAGGCCAGAGTCGAATCTGAAAAACTGAAAAAAGGAACCTTAGAGCGCAAGGACTGGGACAGAATCAACGTAGCCTTGGACGAGCTTAATGAAACTAAAATTGTGATAGACGATACTCCGGGCATTTCAGTCATGGAGATGAGAAATAAATGCAGGCGGCTCAAGGCTGAGCAGGGTCTTGACCTGATAGTCATTGACTACCTTCAGCTTATGACCTTTGATGGACGCGCAGACAGCAGACAGCAGGAAGTCAGCGCGCTTTCCAGGCATCTGAAGCTGCTTGCCAGAGAAATGGACTGCCCTGTCATAGTTCTTTCGCAGCTTTCCAGAGCCCCTGAACAGAGACAGGACAAAAGACCGATGCTTTCCGACCTCAGGGAATCCGGTTCGATAGAGCAGGATGCCGATATAGTCATCTTCCTTTACAGAGATGATTATTACAATGAGAACACAGAGAAGCCGGGCGTATGCGAAGTCAATCTGGCTAAGCACAGAAGCGGTCCGACAGACAGGATAGAGCTGACCTGGGTAGCCAGATACACAAAGTTCAGTGACAAAGCACTGTAACATCATAAGGAGGAGGCAGAGATGATTACAAAGGAAATGACCGTGTCCCAAGTGTTGGAAATGGGAGAAATCTATGAAAAAGTCTTTCAAAAGTATTTGCTGACATGTCCAGGCTGTCCCGGCGCGATGACAGAAACGCTGGAAGAAGCGGCAAAAGGCCATGGCATAAGCCTTGAGAATCTCCTCAATGATCTAAACAAAGCAGAATAATTCAGATAAACAAGATGAAAGCAAAAGTATAATGAGTTTTAACAGAGAGAAAGTAAAAGATTTTTATCTGCTTTCCACTGACGTAGAAAACATCTTCATAAATGAATATATGGCCGCGGCGCCCGGAGACTATGTAAAGGTCTATCTGTACGGCCTTTTGTATAGTCAGTATCAGGCTGACATGACGTATAAAGAAATGGCCAAACAGCTGGGCCTTTCGGAAAAACAGATAGAAGAAGCGTGGGATTACTGGGCCGGCATGGGAGTCGTGGAAAAACATCAGAAGAGTTTTGGCGCCGGCGATGACTATGATATAGAATTCAAGCAGCTGAGAAGCCTGATGTACGGCCGGGGAGTGGAAAGCGAAGTCAAAAAGGATAAGGCGGGAACAGACGCGCCCCTTTACGACAGCGAGCTGAAAGAGCTGCTGTTTGAAGTGGAAAGCATAATGGGAAAGCCTCTTTCTGCAAAAGAGACGAGGGAAGTTTTTTCATGGGTCAGTGATCTTGAAGCGACGAAAGAAGTTATTTCGTCAGCCATAGTCTATTGCCTTGAGAAAGGGAAGGATTCGATCAGCTATATATCAAAGGTCATAGCCCAGTGGACAGCCGATGGTCTTAAGACTGAAGACGATGTTAAGATGAGGCTTGAAACTTTGGAACAGAATAATGCCAGATACAAGTCGGTTCTTCACAGCCTGGGCCTCAGCAGAGGTGTGACCAAGGCTGAAAAAGAAATAATCGACAGGTGGTTTGACGAGATGGGCTTCAATATGGAGAGAGTAGAGGAGGCATGCTGCAAGGGCTCGTTTATCCCGACTCCAAACATCAGATACGTCAACGGTATTTTGGAAAAGTGGTACGAAGAAGCCAAATCTGACGGACGCAGCGTAAACAGCAAGATAACGGTCACCCAGGCCGTTTTGAATAGATATTACGAGCATTTGAGACGAAAAGCTGAAGAAGAGGCTGAAGCAAGGAAACAAGAAGTTTATACCAGACTTCCGAGGATAGAAGAAATCGACGGGCAGCTCATAGATTTAGGCAAAAAAATGTCCAAGAGCGTTCTCGGCGGAGATTTAAAAGCAAGAAATGAAGCAAAGAGGCTCATGAATCTGCTGGAGGAGGAAAGAGCCGTGCTGCTGACAGAAAATAATTTCAGAGAAGATTATACAGACATCAAATATTCTTGCAGTCAATGCAGCGATACCGGACTGACCGAAGACGGCCAACGGTGTTCATGCGTAAAACAGAGAATAGGAGAAGCGGAAATATGGCAAAATTTATCTTCAGAAAAAAGATAAAGGAAGAAAATTCGGAAAAAGAGCCAAAACAGCCGAAAGAAACCGAAAAAGAAGAAAAACCTGAAAAAGAAGAAAAAAGTGAAAAAACTGAAGAAGATTTCAAGACAGCCGCGTGGAACAAAACGGTAGAAATTTCAGGAAATATAATAGAGGCCGTCGATGAAATAAACGACGAAGTGGGAAAAATCGCCGAAGAAGGATGGAACCTGCTGATTTCAGTGTGCGCGGCCTTTATAAGCGCGATAGATAAAACCTGCGATATAGCCCAGTGGTTCATCGTCAAAATGATGGTCCTGGCCGGCAGAAGAATGCATGACAGCAGAGTAAAGGCTATAGAGCACAAAAAAGAAATAATAAAAGATGCGACTATAATTGTAATCGCGATCATAGGAATAGTGGGCGTTTTTGCCTGGTCAACGGACTACGAGTATTCATACAACGGAAGACCTCTTGGAATCGTAAAAGAACAGTCCGACGTGCTGGAAATACTTGATATCGTCAATGACGAGCTGTCGCTGGAATACGGATCCAATATAGAGATAGACCCTGAAACAGACATAACTTTCAAACCTGTAGTATCTTACGGAAAAGAAATCGACGATACAGACACAGTTCTGAGAAGATTTACATACATGGACGAAATCCAGACGCAGGCTTACGCCATAAAAGCCGACGGAAATATCTTAGTAGTCGTCGAAAGCGAGCAAGTAGCCAATGAAGTGCTTGAAGAAGTCAAAGCAAGTTACCTTGACGATGACAGCGATGTAGAATACGAATATGTAGGTTTTGTAGAAGACATAAAGATAGAGCCGTACAGCACCAAGCTCACCAACGTATCCAGTATGGAGAGCTCAGTATCGAAAATCATGAGCGGCGGACAGGCGGCTACGGAATATACTGTAGTTTCAGGAGACAGCCTCTATGCGATCTGCGATAAGCTGGGACTGACGCTTTCAGAACTGAAAGATATGAACCCTGGACTCACCGACAGCTCTATGCTTCATGAAGGAGACAAGCTGAAAGTCGAGAAAGAAGTTCCGCTTCTTACCTTGGAAACAGTCGAAGTTACCAAGATAGCTGAAAGCATACCTTATGAAACGGAATATCAGGAATCCAGCTACTATTATGAAGGCGAGTCAGTCGTAAGCAGAAGCGGTTCCAACGGAAAAGCCAGCATCACGGCAAGGATCACCAGACATAATGGACAGCAGGTCGAAAGAGAAGACCTCGATGAAGAGATAATCATAGAACCTGTAAACGAGATAATCGTAAAAGGAACCAAGCCTGTTCCGCCTAAGACAGGAACGGGAACGTTCATCAGGCCTGTCAACGTGGGAATTTATTCAGGATATGGCTATAGATGGGGAAGAATGCACGAAGGAATAGATCTGGCAGCTTCCGTTGGAACGCCGATAAAGGCCGCAGACGGAGGAACAGTAACTAAAGCTGGATGGCATTCCAATTATGGATATATGATAATAATTAGCCATGGCGCGAATACTGAAACGTTATATGCTCACTGCAGCAAACTCTACGTCTCTGCAGGACAGAAAGTATATCAGGGACAGACTATTGGCCTGGTAGGAGCAACCGGAAGAGTTACAGGTCCTCACTGCCACTTTGAAATATGGATCAACGGCAGAACTGTAAACCCGGCAAATTATGTATAAAACAACGCAAAGGCCGGTTCTTAACCGGCCTAAATTTCCATATAATTTATATACATTCATACAAGAAAGGAGAATGTATATACCATGGAAAACCACTATATTTCTTTGGAAAACAGAGAAAAAATCACCATAAGTCAAGTGGTAGACGTAGACGCCTTTGACGAAGATACCCTTTGGGCCAACCTGAAAGACGGCGGCATAGAACTTACAGGAGAGAACCTGAACATAGAAAAGCTTGATTTGCAGGAGGGTATGCTGGTAGTCACAGGCAAGATATGTTCGCTCACTTATACAGAAAAAAAGATCAAGGAAAAAGGCAGATTCTTCAGGCTTCCGGGAAAGAGATAAAAGAGCCATGACAGAATTGATAAAGAGTCAGGCCGGAGTAGTCATTGTAATGACATACTGCGGACTTTGCGCCTATTTGATATATGATTTCTTTTCCTTGTTCATAAGCCGCTTTGTTAAAAAGAGCAAAGCATTGAAGATTGCATTAAGAATATTCGGATATATTATCATAGGCATGCTTACAGCCGATTTTTCCATGTACTGCCAAAACGGTAAGATCACCTTCACCGGGCTGGTATGTTTTGTAATCGGACTTTGGTTGTGGCGTAAGTTCTTTTATGATATAATTAACGGACAACTTGAGGCAAGAGAAGACGCAGAGCGAAATTCAATAAAAATGGGCATCAATATCGGTGAAGAAGATGAGCAAAAAGGGGAAAAGGCTCAGGGAGTTTGAGAAAAAGAACAGAGCTTTCAGCGTGAGAGAAACAAAGCAAAAAGAATACGCTCCTCAGGAAAACACGGGAGAAGTCTTTGACATCGAACGCAGGAGCAGAAGCTCTTCTGAGAAAAAGGAAATTAAAAAGAAGAAAAAAACAGTTATAAATATAAGGCGGCTGGCCGTGAGTGCGGTGGCGTTTATTTTTGTCGTGTCTGTCGGGTTTTCTGCATTTAAGCTCCTCAGCCTCAAGAGCGAAAGGGATCGCCTTATGGAAAGACAGGCGGAACTTAATCAGCTCAAGGAAGAGCTGACCGCCGAACTTGAACATGTTGATTCAGCCGAATATATAGAGCAGCAGGCAAGGAAGAATCTCCGGCTCATAAAGAAAAACGAGATACTCTTCATTTTGTCAGACAGCGAGAAGGACAAGGCATCGGACGATGCTAAAAACGATGAAGCCAGCGCCGATGGCTCCGCAGCCGCGGACGGCAATGCCGCGGAAAGCACCGCCGGCAGCGGCGATGATTCTTCCGCTGATGGCAGCGCAGACACGGATAAAAGTGATAATCAGGACCAGGCTTAGCAGTGTGAGACAAGATAAAAGGAAAATATTCAAAATATGGACAAGCTGAAAATTAAAGAAGCGATCGTCGTAGAGGGAAGAGACGATACGGCCGCAGTGCAAAAAGCGGCCGACGCGTTGATAATAGAGACCCATGGATTCGGTATTTCGAGGGAAACGTGGAAACTACTGACCAAAGCATACGAAGAAAAAGGGCTGATAATAATGACAGATCCCGATTTTTCCGGAGAGGAGATAAGGAAACGAATCTCTGAAAAATTCCCTCAAAGCAAGCACGTATATATGCCGCGGAAGAAAGCAGAAAAAGGAAACGACATAGGTATCGAAAATGCCGCGCCTGAGGACATCGCCAGGGCTCTTGGTAAAATCGCTTTTACGAGAGAAGAGCGCGGCGATTTGTTTACAGAAAAGGATATGGAAGCAGCAGGCCTTACAGGCAGAAGCGATTCCAAAGCGAGAAGAGAGGCTCTGGGAGAAGCTCTGGGCATAGGTTATGGAAACGGCGGAGCTTTTCTGAAAAAACTCAACCGCTTCGGCATAACGAAGCGGCAGTTCATGGAAGCTTTGGAAAAAATATAAGGAAAAGCAAACAGGATGAAACTTTATCAGCAGTCAACCATAAAAGAAATAAGGGAAAAATACGGTTTTAAGTTTTCAAAAAATCTGGGCCAAAATTTTCTCACCGATAAAAATATAATAGATAAGATAATAGAAGGCACTGGCATAACTGAAAAAGATACAGTTCTTGAGATAGGCCCCGGGATCGGAGTCATTACGGCCGAAGCAGCCGAGAGAGCCCGCAGGGTCATAGCTGTTGAAGTGGATAGCTCTTTGCTTCCGATATTGGAGGAAACTCTTGGCGAATACAGCAATGTCAGAATTATAAATGAAGACGTTTTAAAACTTGATATAAATAGAATCATTGAAGAGGAGCAGGCTGAAAGAGTAAAGATAATAGGAAATCTTCCATACTACATCACCACTCCTATCATAATGAAGCTCCTTGACGAGGAAGTAAAAGCCGAAAGCATTACTGTCATGATGCAGAAAGAAGTGGCAGACAGGATCAAGGCCGGCCCCGGCAGCAAAGCATACGGCGCTATTTCCGCGGCAGTGCAGTATTACTGCACAGTAGAAAAAATAATAGACGTTCCTAGAACAGTTTTTGTTCCTCAGCCAAAAGTTGATTCTGTGGTGCTTAAATTTAAGCTCAGAGAGCAAAAGGCGGCGGTGGTTCAGGATAAAAGGCTTTTTTTTGAGTGCATCAAAGCCGGCTTCGGGCAAAGAAGAAAGACGCTTTTGAACTCCTTGCAGACGGTAAGGGGGACCAGCAAGGAAGTGATAGCGGCAAGTCTTGCGGCGGCTGGAATAGATGCTTCAAGAAGAGCGGAGACGTTAACGCTGGAAGAATTCGGGAAGATATCAAATGAGGTGTATAAGAGATTATGAAGAAAAAATCGAGCAAAGAACCAAGCAATGAAAGCAGCGAACGCAAATTCGATAAGTTTGAAAAACTTGACCGCAAAGTAGAGCAGACCATCCAGGAAGTGGAGACCATGAGCGGCCGACAGAGACTCTACAAAATTACGCATAACAGCTTTGCCGTGGCGGCTTTATGGGCGCTTATCCTGAATCTGCTCATAGAGACCCTGGGAAGATTTCCGACCACGTCGGTGTGGGGCGGCATACAGTTCATGTTCCATGATCCGCTGGTATTCTTGTATAACACGCTGATCATATTCGCCACGCTTGTTATAGCGTCAGTGTTTAAGCGCAGGCTGTTTGTCTTTACCATGATAACTATTTTCTGGCTGGTAATAGGAATTGTAAACGGGGTAATACTTACACAGAGAATGACTCCTTTCACCGTGAAAGACCTCAGCATCCTCGACGACGGTATTACCATCGTCACCAATTATCTGTCGACCGCGCAGATAGTAATGGCCGCGGCCGGAGTTGTCCTGGCTATAGCGCTTTTAGTGCTTCTCTATATCAAAGGCCCTAAAAAGGCGATGCCGGTCAAGTGGAAACGCAACCTGGTAGGCATAGCTGTAGTTTTCGCAGTGACTTTCGGAATGACATCTTTCATGATAAATTCAGGAAGAGTTCAGACCTTCTTCGGAAACCTGGCATACGCTTACAGAGATTACGGAGTAGTCTACTGTTTTACCAACACATGGCTCAATACCGGCATCAGCAAGCCTGAAAAATACAGCAAGGACTCCATCCTTGACATCTTCAGTGAAGAAGAACTTGGAGACGACAAGGCCATGCTCCTTGAGCAGAAAGATGAGGATGAAGGGCATCCTAATATCGTATTCCTGCAGTTGGAGTCTTTTATAGATCCGTCCACTGTAAAGTCCATAGAGCTAAACAAGGAAGCTTGTCCTAATTTCAGGAATCTCGTAGAGAATTATCCGTCAGGCCAGCTCACGGTACCTGCCTGCGGAGCAGGTACCGCCAACGTTGAGTTTGAGGTAATGTCGGGCTTAAGCGCAAAATTTTTCGGGCCGGGAGAATATCCGTACAAATCTATTCTCAAAGAAAAGACTCTCGAGACTTTGTGCTATGATTTAAAGAGCCTCGGCTATTCGACCCATGCAATACACAACCACAGAGCCGTATTCTATAACAGAAATACCGTATTTGCCAACATGGGAATGGACACTTTCACCAGTCTTGAGTACATGAATAATGTAGAAAAAACGCCTAAAAACTGGGCTAAAGACGACGTACTGGTAGAATGCATGCTGGACGCTCTGAACTCGACGGAAGAAAGGGATATGATCTATACGATTTCCGTTCAGGGCCACGGAAAATATCCGACAGAGCAGGTGCTGAAGAATCCAGAAATAACAGTAGATTCCGCTCCGACAGAAGAGCTCAAGTGGAAATTTGAATATTATGCCAATCAGATATATGAAATGGACCAGTTTATAGGAAAGCTGGTTGAAGAGTTTGAAAAATACGATGAACCTATCGTATTAGTCATGTACGGGGATCACATTCCGGCCATCGAAATGACTAAGGACGACCTGGAAAACGGAAATCTGTACGGAACGGAATACGTCATCTGGAGCAACTTTGCCCTCGACGGCGATGATGAAGATATGTATTCTTACCAGCTCGCTTCCCACGTTCTTGAAATGCTCGACATGCAGGTGGGAACCATATTCACCTATCAGCAGAACCATAAGAACAGCGAGACATACCTGCAGGACCTTAAGGCTCTCGGATATGACATGCTCTATGGAAAGGGATATATATACGGCGGTGAAAATCCTTTCGAACCTACAAAGATGAAGATGGGCGTAAAAGATATCAAAATAGAGGAAGTCGTAAAGATAGGCGATAAATATTATATAAAAGGCCAGAACTTTACGGAATACAGCAAGATAACTCTTGACGGAGAAACTCTTAAGACCATTTATCTCGGGGAAAATATCCTCGGGCTTCTCGAGGATGTCGACCCTGACGATGCGAAGAACATGAAAGTAAGTCAAATCGAGAAGAAAGGAAACGAAATCCTCAGTACCACCGAGTAATGAAAGGAACCTATATGGAAAACATCATAACCGAGAGACTTATGCTTACTCCATGGCGCGACTGTGAAGAGGACGCGCAAGAATTATACAGTTACGCCAAAGATCCTGAGGTAGGGCCCAACGCTGGCTGGAAGTCGCATGAAAGTCCGGAAGAGTCAAGACAGATAATTCGCGAGCTGTTCATGAAGAGCAATACATGGGCCATAAGAGAGAAGGAGTCTCATAAGATAATCGGAAGCATTTCCCTTGAAAATGACCGCAGGCGAGAAGACGTAAACAGCAGGGAGATGGGATATTCTCTTTCCCGGGAATATTGGGGAAAAGGCTATATGACCGAGGCCGCCAAAGCTGTGATGAATTATGGATTTGAGAAATACGGCCTTGTCGTCATGGCAATATGTACTTCGCCAAACAACAAAAGATCTCAGCGCGTCATAGAAAAATGCGGATTCAAATACGAGGGTCTGCAGCGCAGAGGTTATCACATATATGACGGAACTGACAGAGACAACATGGTTTTTTCAATACTCAGGGAAGAATGGGAAGAACAGCATGAGCGCCGCCCAGTCAGATAAACCGCGGCTTATAAACCAGAGGATATAAAGATATATGGCAAGATTAAAAAAGATTCTGCTCAGAGTAGGCGTTATCATAGCTTGCCTGGCTTTGGCGGGGCTAATCGCCAGCTTTTTCATAAATCTATACGTCAAAGGCAGCGTCGATGAGAAGATTCTATATGCTGCAACCGACCGCGAAGAGATGTCGCAGACCGATGCAGATAAATTAGCTGAATTCGATGCCGACTGCATAATAGTTCTGGGTGCCGGCATTTCCGACAGTGAAACGCCGACGCCTATGCTGCAGGACAGATTAGACTTAGGTATCGCTCTGTATAAAAAAGGCGTAGCACCAAAGCTGCTTCTGAGCGGCGATAATGGGCAGATAGGACATAATGAGATACATGTCATGCTTTCTTATGCTAAAGAAGCAGGAGTCCCGGAAGAAGATATTTTCTGCGACCATGCGGGCTTTTCCACCTATGATTCGATGTACAGAGCGCAGAGCATTTTCGGTGTGGAAAGAGCAGTCGTGGTCACGCAGAAATATCACGAATACAGGGCGCTTTACATAGGTGAAAAATTAGGTCTGGAAGTCATAGGCGCATCGTCCGATCAGGAACATTACGGAGGACAGATGCTGAGAGACTTCAGAGAATTTCTCGCCAGAAATAAGGATTTCTTCAAGGCGATGCTTAAGGCTAAACCGCTAATCGGCGGCGAAACAATTCCTATAAGCGGCAGCGGACTGATAAGCCACGGCGAATAGCCTGAGTAACATAAGATAAAAGCGCAAGGCGAATAGCGCAGGCAAAGAGCCCATGCGATGCACATGAGATAGTAACAGAAAAAAGAATATGAGCATAGTATATAGAGGACCTAACGGTCCTCTATTTTATTATCTTGCGGTGTTACGCGGGGCAGGTGATTAAAATGATATATCTCGATAACGGAGCGACGTCTTTTCCCAAGCCAAGGGGAATGGTCGCCGCTATGGAAGAATGTATATTAAAATATTGCGGAAATCCCGGCAGATCGGGGCATTTCATGTCCATGAAAACAGGCGAAAAGGTTTACCACGCAAGACGGGCTGTCGCCGAGCTGTTTAATATCAGCGCAGCTGAAAGGCTGGTTTTCACGAAAAACACGACAGAAGCCCTGAACATGGGGCTTCATGGTTTCCTCGAAAACGGGGATCACGTCATTACAACTTCCATGGAGCACAATTCAGTTTTACGTCCGCTGAAAGCCATGGAAAAGGAGGGCATAAGCCACTCCATAGTCAAAGGCAACAAACGTGGAGAAATAAATCCCCAGGACATAGAAAGAGCCATAAAGAGCAATACGTCCCTCATAGTGGTTACCGCCGCATCCAATGTGACGGGAACCAAGATGCCCCTCAAGGAGATGGGGGGAATCGCGCGCAAGAACGGCATAGCCTTTATGGTGGACGGAGCCCAAGGCGCCGGGACGATGAACTTAAATGTGGAAGAACTCAATATAGACATGCTGGCGCTTCCGGGGCACAAAGGACTCCTTGGCCCCCTCGGAACGGGAGCCTTGTACGTCTCTCCGTACATAAAGTTAAGCTCGACGCAGCAAGGGGGAACAGGTACGGAGTCAAAGAGCCGCGTTCAGCCGGAAGAATTTCCTGAGGGCTTTGAATCGGGTACCATAAACGCGCCGGCAATCATAGGCCTTGGTTACAGCGCCGGATTCATCAAGAAAATCGGTTTGGATGTCATAGGTGATTATGAAGAGGAGCTGATTGCATGTCTCGACGAGCGGCTCATGAATATGGACTTCATAAGTCTTTACGGCCCTGAACCATCAAAAAAGACCGGCATTTCCCTGATAAATATAGACGGAATGGGGGCAGAGGAAGTGACATCTGTCTTAAACAGCAAATATGGGATAGCCGTCAGAGGCGGATACCACTGCGCCGGGCTGGCGCATAAGACCGTGGGGACATGGGGAACCGGCGGCGTAAGAATAAGTGTAGGACCGTTCAATTCAAAAAAGGATATAGAAAGATTGACGGACGCCCTCTGGGAGATAGGAAGAAACAGATAGTCAGATTTTGTCCAATGGCACCTTTACTTATTGACACTTGACTTTACCCCCCCTTCTCCCCGGCTTCCGACTGCACCGTGCCGGTTTGCGTATCGCGGCTCTCTGCGTACTGAACTGAGAGCACGACGCTTTGTGAGTCGTGTTGCAATATATTTGAATATAACTTTCGCATAGGGTAGACAAAATTTTGAAAATGTGATAATATATTTTGCGTTACGGGATGTGGCTCAGCTTGGTAGAGCGTTGCGTTCGGGACGCAAAGGCCGCAGGTTCGAATCTACGTCTTAAGGCGTTGATGGTAACAGAGTGCTTTGCCCGTCCAAAGAAAAAGCGAAAATCGGGGGAATATTAGGGAATTAAGTGTGACACAAGATTTGCGCTACTTGATAGGATTTCAGTTGGCTGAAAATATAACAGCTGTATGCTGTTGACAAAGGCGCTTTGAATTGCTTCGAGCATTATGCCGGCAATTTATCAAAGCGCTGTTTTTTAAGTTCCGCAAAGACTCCCGCAAAGGGCCGTAAAGGACCCTTTGCTTGGTGGCGGGGAGAGCTTTATTATGCAAACTGGCTGTTATAAAGGGCTGCGTATTTTTCGCCTCTTTTCATCAACTCGTCATGCGTTCCAATTTCCTTTATATCTCCGTCCTCCATGTACAAAATCATATCGGCGTCGCGTATAGTGGAAAGCCTGTGGGCAATAACGAAGCTGGTTCGGTCTTTCATGAGCTGTGTCATGGCACGCTGAATCAGAATCTCCGTATGAGTATCCACGTTGCTTGTGGCTTCGTCAAGGATCATGATTTCAGGGTCAGAGGCGATTGCACGAGCGATGGTAAGAAGCTGGCGCTCGCCTTGAGAAATGTTTTCAGCTCCTTTAGAAAGCTTCATGTCGTAACCGTCTGGAAGGGTTTTTATGAAATTATGAGCGCAGGCAGATTTTGCGGCGGCGATTATCGAATCTCTATCCATGTTTTCTGCCGCATATCCCAGATTATCTGCTATGGTACCTTCAAAGAGCCATGTATCCTGCAATACCATGCCGAAACGGCTTCTGAGCTCTTCTCGGGACATATCCTTTATATTTACTCCGTCAACCGAGATGGCGCCGCTGTTTACTTCATAGAAGCGCATTAAAAGATTGATAAGCGTGGTTTTGCCTGCTCCGGTCGGGCCGACGATAGCGACCTTTTGCCCCGGCTTTACGGTAAGATTTACATCTTTCATGAGCAGGCGATCCTTTGTATATCCGAACTGAACGTTTTGGAAAGTCACGCTGCCGGAGCGCTCCTCAGGAACGACGGTGTTTTCTGCCTCAGGCAATTCTTCCTCCGCGTCAAGCAAAGCAAAGATTCGATCTCCTGCGGCTTTTGCTGCGCCAAAGGTGCCCGCCATACCGGCCAATGAGGAAAAAGGTTCGGCAAACTGGCGAGTGTATTCAAGCATAGCCTGGACATTTCCTATTGCGATAAAGCCGCCGACGGCGCGCAAGCAGCCGATTAAAGCACAAGTGACGTATCCCATATCGTTTACAAAAGTAGTAATGGGGCTAACTGCGCCTGCGGTTGTTTCTGCTTTATACGAGCTGCTTTTAAGAGCTTCGTTAAGGGCATGAAACTGCTCGGTCGCTTTATTCTGATAGCTGAAGGCTTGAACTATTTGCTGACCGTTATACATTTCTTCGATATATCCGTTAAGCTCTCCCAGCAACGCCTGTTGCCTTTCATAATGCTTTCCGCCGGATTTCATTACTCCCGCCGCGCTCAATAAAGACAGAGGCACCATTATAACGGGAATCAGCGTGAGCTTCGGACTGATTGATAACATCATGAACAGGATTCCTACAGCGGTAATAACCTGTGTGACTATAGAAGTGAGATTTTGACTTATGGTATTGCTAATGGTGTCCACATCGTTGGTAATTATGCTGAGAATATCGCCATGGGTGTGGGTATCATAGTAGTTCAGCTTTAATTTGTGCATTTTTTTATCAATATCGCTTCGGATTTCATGTATTACATTTGATGTGATTTTTGCCATATGAAATCCCTGCAAGAATGAAAAAAACTGAGAGGTCAGATATAGGAAAATCAGGGCTGAAAGTAGCCAAACGATGTTTTCCCAGTAAAACACACCGTCTTTGATGCTGTCAAATAGCGTTGTTGTCACCTTGCCTATGACGAAAGGAGCCATTACTGTAAAAACAGTGCTTACGGCAGCGAACAGCAGGACGAAGAACAAACGGAGCCTGTGGAATTTTAAATATCCGAAAAGACGTTTTAAAGTATGATTTTTCATTTTAGATAGCCTCCTTTCCTAATTGTATTTCTGCAATTTCACGATAAAGCGGGCAGGTCGACAATAGCTCCTCGTGGGTTCCCTGACCGACGATCATGCCATCGTCGATTACCAGAATGCGGTCTGCGTCTAAAATGGTGCTGACGCGCTGCGCTACCATAATCACGGTGGAGCTTCCCATTGACTCTTTCAGATTTTTGCGCAGGGTTTGGTCGGTTTTCATGTCTAAAGCTGAAAAGCTGTCGTCAAACACGTAGATTTCAGGCTTTTTCATTACGGCTCTGGCGATTGCCATACGCTGACGCTGACCTCCTGAAAGATTTGTGCCGCCTTGCGAAATTTCATCGTGATAGCCTTTTTCTTTTTTTAAGATAAATTCTTCGGCGCAAGATATTTTCGCCGCGGCCTTCCAGTCCTGCTCTGTTCCGTCGTTTTTCCCGAAATTAAGATTGGAGGCTATGTCTCCTGAAAACAAAATGTTTTTCTGGGGAACGTAGCCGATGAGAGAACGGAGGTCGTCAAGGGCATATTCCTTGACGTTGACACCGTCGATAAGGATTTCTCCGAACAGAGGGTCATATAGCCGAGGAATAAGCTTTAAGATACTTGATTTTCCTCTTCCCGTTCCGCCGATGATTGCCGTTATTTCTCCGGGATTAGCCTTAAAGCTTATGTCTTTTAAAATCGGCTCCGGAGCTCCGGGATATGCGAAGGTTACATGGCGAAATTCAACGGTAGAGCGGAACGGACGTTCCTGCATTGGAAAGGAGCCGCCGCAGATACCCGTTTCAGTTTCTAAAACTTCGGCAATACGCTTGGAGCAGGCATATGCGGTGGGAAACATCATGATGACAAGCGCCAGCATCATGACTGACATAAGAACCATGCTTATATATTGACTGTTTGCCACTAAAGAGCCTACCTCCATGTCTCCCGCTTCGACGTAATATGCTCCAAGGCCTAAAACAGCGGCAGTGGTTACGCCGAAAATTACATTGATGACAGGCAGGAGGAGGCTTGTGATTCTGCCCGAGACCATAGCGGTTGCGGCGTAATCGGAATTGGCTTCGTTGAAACGGCAGCTTTCTGAGCTTTGCTTATTAAAGGCACGGATTACGCGAACTCCTTCCAGCGATTCAAGAAATAGGCGGTTGATTCTGTCAAGCTTTTGCCTGAGTTTTACGGAGTACCGTGAAGCAAATAGGACTACGACGCCGCAGCCCATCAGCAATACGGGAATTGCTATGATGAGAACGGAACTGATTTGTCCGCCGGTGGCAGCAGAGAAAATCAGACCGGCGACAGCCATCATTGGCGCGAGAATACCGATACGCAAAAGCATCGTAAGAAAATTTTGAACGTTTGTAATGTCCGATGTGCTTCGCGTGACTAAGCTGGCGGTACCGAATCTATCGAGTTCAGCGGCAGAAAAGCTTTGAACCTTTTCAAAAATCCTGCTGCGAAGCTGCGCCGAAAACCCGGTGGAAATACGGGAGGCTATGCGCACGGATAAAAAATTTACGATTGCGGCGAGAGCCGTAACCCCGGCCATGACGGCGGCAAGAATTAAAATTGTGTTTCGGGAGGAATCTACCACCCCGCTGTTAATCATTTGAGCAAGCAGCGAGGGAAGCATCATTTCTCCGACTGCCGCAAATAAAATGAGAAGACAAAGAAGCAAAATTTGACTTCCTTTTAATTTAACTTTTGAAAAAATTGTTCTCATAAAATCTCCTTTCTTATATTGCCGGTTTTATTCCCGACAGCCAAAACATCAATCTACCCAGCGTATATCTTTGCAAATTCATGTATTCCTGAAGCGATACGGCAGAGCCGTAGTTTAAGAGTTCCATATTTCCGCTTTTGCCGGTTATATAAATATCTGAAGAAGTAAAGCCGTTTTTCAGATAAAATTTTCTTCTGGCGATACGCTGTTCCTTGTTTTCTGCGTTTTCATCTGTTCTCTCGATTAAAAGAACTATTTTTTTATCGGAAAAGCGTTTGCATACCTCCTGTATTATTTTGCTGCCTGTCCCGCGACTGCGGTCTTTTCCGGAAACAGCCAGATAATCCACCATGGCCATAGTACCGTAGGGTATTACCATTACAAAACCCTGCAAAATGTCGCCGTTTGCAGCGGTTAGCAATTGCGCCCGCCCCTTTTTAACGGAACGCTTTATCGTGAAAAAAGGTTTTCGCTCAGCTTTTGGAAAGGCTTCAAAGTAAATTTCTCTGATTTCTTTCCACTGATTATTTTTTACGTTTGAAATATTCATATTTTTACTCCTGTTTTAATTCTGTTTTTGCTTCTGACTTCTTGTGGTTTTTCTAATCCTGTAGTATCATAAACTATACAGTAGCTGTAGAGTCAAGGGGGGGG
>PPYF01188099.1_pt1 | contig 73693 bp, 69 predicted proteins | sample 1559871 | NCBI WGS metagenome assembly PPYF01 (sample SAMN08240021, study PRJNA423297) | Human gut metagenome, whole genome shotgun sequencing project.
CTATGAATAGTAATAGCGTCAGTGTTACGTCTGGACATCGTCTTACCTCTTCTTCTGTTTACGGCAATATTTTTTTAAGCAGAAGCTCGAGTGTTGCAACTTCATTTGCCGTTAAGTTTTTTGTTAATTCCTGGTGCAGGTTTTGCCCAACGAGCAGATGGCATTGTTCACAAATGGCTGCGCCTTCCGGCGTCAACTGAATCAATACACCCCGCTTGTCGCTTGGATTGGGTAACCGGGCTATCCAGCCCCGACACAGCAAACGGTCAAGCATGCGGGTGAGCGCGCCCAGATCCACCGACAAGGTTTTTTTCAATTCCACGGGGGTGATACTGCCTTTACAACGAATAGAGCACAGCACCCTAAACTGTGAGGCGGTAATGTCTTCTGGCGATAAATGCTCGTTGAGTAAGCGATCTTTCTTTTGGTTAACCAGGTGAATCAAATGCCCAAGTGGAATCATTTCATTGAAGAGATCGCTTGTGCTGTTCACAATGGTTGCCCTGGCAAGTACTTTAGTTGCGATGGATATTATTTCTCACGCAACCATAAGTCAACTGAATGGGTTGAACGATGCCACGAATTGCTAAAACGCTTCAGGAAGGCCTAAATAGGATATCCTGTAGAGGAGCAACCCGTAGCAAGAGATGCTGTACAAAAGGGCGGCGACCAGGCGTACAGGCCGATTTTTTCCGTAAAACAGACAGGATTTTTAAACGCTTATGAAGGAACTCTTTCAGGCAATTGGGCTAGGTCTGGTGGTGTTGCTACCGCTGGCTAACCCGCTAACCACCGTCGCGCTATTCCTTGGCCTTTCGGGGAATATGAACAGCGCGGAGCGTAACCGGCAGTCATTGATGGCTTCCGTTTACGTTTTCGCTATCATGATGGTGGCCTACTATGCAGGCCAGGTGGTGATGAATACATTTGGGATATCAATACCTGGCCTCCGTATTGCCGGCGGGCTGATTGTCGCTTTTATTGGTTTCCGCATGCTGTTCCCGCAACAGAAGGCGCATGACTCACCGGAAGCGCGCAGTAAGTCCGAAGAGCTGCAGGAAGAGCCGACCGCCAATATCGCCTTTGTGCCGCTGGCGATGCCCAGCACCGCAGGCCCTGGCACCATTGCGATGATCATCAGCTCGGCCTCAACGGTGAAGCATGGTGTCAACTTCCCGGAGTGGGTTGTCCTGGTCGCGCCGCCGATTATCTTTGCGCTGGTTGGGGTGATTTTATGGAGCTGCCTGCGCAGTTCCGGGGCGATCATGCGCCTGGTGGGGAAAGGCGGCATCGAGGCGATTTCGCGTCTGATGGGCTTCCTGCTGGTCTGCATGGGGGTGCAGTTTATTATTAACGGCGTGCTGGAGATTATTAAAACCTATCCTGCCTGAGGCAAATCAGGCCGGGACTTTCACCCGGCCTGATAACGCGTTTTAATGCTGATGCGCCTGTTCTTCTAACGACGCCGTAGGCCAGCGGCGGAAAATGATTGCAGCCCAGATAAACGCCGCCAGCGCAGGCGCCGCGCCCACGTAGCCGATAGATGACATCGACATATGGGTGCTAATCTGGCTGCCCAACAGCGCACCCGCGCCAATCCCGATATTGAAAATACCCGAGAATAGCGACATGGCGACATCGGTGGCGTCCGGCGCTAACGCCAGCACCTTTACCTGCATACCCAGGCCAATCACCATAATTGCGATCCCCCAGAAGATGCTCAGCACCGCCAGATGGGTGGCATCCTGTGCCGCTGGCAACAGCAGCAGCAGACATACCAGCAGCAAGCCAATCGCGCTGCTGATAAGTGCGGAAGCATGCAGGTTACCCAGTTTGCCAAACAGCACGCTGCCGATGATCCCCGCGCCGCCGAGAATCAGCAGCAGCACGGTGGCAAAGTTGCCGCTCAGCCCGGCCACGGTCTGGACAAAGGGCTCAATATAGCTGTAGGCGGTGTAGTGGGCGGTGACCACTACAACGGTCAGCAGGTAGATGCTCATCAGCGCCGGGCGACGGAAAAGCACCGGTAGGCTCTTCAGGGAACCAGAATGTTCGCTTGGCAGACGCGGCAGCAGCTTAATTAAGGCCAGCAGCGTAATCAGTGCCCCCACGCCAATGGCGAAGAAGGTGGTGCGCCAGCCAAAATACTGGCCGACGATGCGACCAATCGGAATACCAAAAACCATCGCCAGCGCCGTGCCGGTCGCAATCAGACTCAGGGCCTGCGCGCGTTTTCCCGCTGGCGCCATCCGAATGGCCAGCGAGGCGGTGATCGACCAGAACACCGCGTGGGCGAAGGCAATGCCAATACGGCTGGCGACCAGCACCGTGAAGTTCCACGCGAGGAACGAGATCACGTGGCTGGCAATAAACAGGACAAAGAGTCCGATCAGCAGCTTGCGGCGCTCCATCTGGCTGGTCAACAGCATAAACGGTAGCGACATCAGCGCGACGACCCATGCGTAGATGGTCAACATAATACCGACTTCGGCGGTCTGCATGCCAAAGCTGTCTGCGATGTCCGACAGCAGGCCAACCGGAACGAACTCAGTGGTATTAAAAATAAAGGCAGCGACGGCCAGCGTGACTACCCGAAGCCACGCGATCCGACGAGAGACGGCGTTTGTTGTCATAGATAATGCACCGGGGGCGTTAGATAAATGAAGAGACGTGGGATCTTAAAGCTATTATTGCTGCAAATACAATCATTATGTGATTTGGATCTCATTTTTATTTCATAGTGACAGTGTCACATAATATGAGGGGAAAGGGGCTTGTCGTTGTTAAGATTTTGTGTCAGTTTGCGATAACGTGGATACAACGCAGAGGAATAATATGTACGAGATTGATTTTTTTATGGTTGATGCCTTTAGTGACCGGGCCTTTGGCGGCAACGCGGCGGCCGTCTGTCTGCTGAAAGAATGGCCCGCAGATGACCTGCTGCTCAAGATGGCGCAACAACATAATCAGTCGGAAACCGCATTTATTGTTAAGCAGCCGGGCGGCTTTGCGTTGCGCTGGTTTACCACCCGGGATGAGGTTAACCTTTGTGGTCACGGCACGCTGGCCAGCGCCCATGTGGTGTTCAACTATCTCGACTATCCGGATGAACGGGTTCATTTCGAGACGCTCTCCGGGCGCTTAACCGTGACGCGTAGCGGTGAATGGCTGACGCTGGATTTCCCCATCAGCGTGACCGAAGAAGCTGTGCCGCCAGAAGAGATGCTGCGTGCGCTCGGTATCAGCGAGTATCGCCAGGCGCGTCAAGGCAGAGCATGGGTTATTGAACTGGAGAATCGGCAACAGGTTGAAGCACTGCAACCGGATATCGGCGCGATGATACCGGGCGAACATAAAGTCTCAGTAACAGCGAAAGGCGACGGCGAATACGATTTTGTCAGCCGTTTCTTCTCGCCGGGTGAAGCGGTATGGGAAGATCCGGTGACCGGTTCGGCGCACACGATGTTGATTCCTTACTGGGGCGAGACGTTAGGGAAAACGCAGATGCTGGCGCGTCAGGTCTCCGCCCGCGGCGGCGATGTGCGCTGCGAGTGGCGGGGAGAACGGGTCCTCATGAGCGGGAAGGCGAGAACCTATTTGCAGGGCAAGGTGTTTCTGGATTAACCCGGCGTCGCTGTGCTCAGCCGGGTTAAAGAGGAAGGCTAATTCTTGTGGGTCTTTACACCGGGAAGATAATAATTGCACCTGCGCACAGGGCGACAATACGGATCAGATACATCGGGACGGTGAAAAGCCAGAATTCTGACATTTTGTATTTTCCCATCCCCATGATCATCGCTGGCATACCATCAATCGGCATATAGCCGCCGTTCCAGCCGGAAATGGTGATGGCGATAGCGGCCGCCGTTGGGTTCAGACCAAGCCCAGTACAGGCCGCGATACCAATAGGGCCAAAAATGAAAATCGAACCAATTGTTGAACCGGTAAACGTTGCGCAGGTGCTGGTTAACAAGGCTAAAATCAGGATAAAGATGAAAGGTGATACGTTGGTGCCCAGTACGCCCGCCACCGCATTACCGATCATCGCGGTAACACCGGTACCCGCCAGTGCATCAGCCACGCCAATGACGCAGGCGGTCATGATAATGACCGGAGCCCCCATATTGTCCCGGACTTCTTTGAAATCGAGCACGCCAATAAAGAGCAAGAATGCGCCTGCCAAACCAGGAGCAATATAGGCGATATCGCCTAATGTGCTCATCAGCATCATGCCAATAACGCTGAAGAAAAATGCGCCCACGGTGCACTTCTCTTTCCAGGCCGGCAGTGTCGCCGTCTCGTCTTCCTGCGTTGCAGTATTATCACTTGCATCGGCAATGGGGTGGTCGGGCAAAAAGCGATAAGCCACCAGGCTCCAGGCAAAATAGGCAGCCGACATAACCAGGTTAACCAGGGCGAATTTCATCATTGAAATTTCCTGATTAATCCCCGACGCTTGTAATACGGAGACGGTGACGCCGAAAAGTAATGCGACGTTAATCGGAATCAGCGGATGATTGGTCGCAAAACCTAATGGCATGACCAGTTTTGACGTCGGCAATTTCTTGCTGTACGGCAGTGAGGCGATCAGCGAGAGAATGAGCACGTAGTAACCCGTCGCACCAGTGCCAGCGAGGCTCGCACCAAGCATAACGATCATCAGTAGCAGAATATAACTTTTATAACCACCGCGATTGAGATGGACCATCATCGCCGTTTTGATACTGCTGATGAGGCGTGTTTTCTGTAATCCAGCCATCACGACCATAAAACCCGCCAGCATAATGACCGTCGAGTTCACAAACCCGGCGAAGGCCTGTTGAATCGTCGACACTTTGCAGACAACCAGTAGAAGACAGGCAAGCAGTGGTGGCGCGCCAAAGGGAAGTTTATCCGTCATGATCAGTACGATCATCAGGACCAATATCCCGAGTGCCAGAATCATTTCCGTTGTCATTGAGAAGCTCCTTTATGCTACGAGCATCGCACGAGGTATCTTAAATACGGCCTTCCGCACCGTTACTGGGGAGTCAACCAGGCACAAGGCCTGATGTGGTTCGCCCGGCATAAATAGCGCGAAATCTCCCGACTGAAGGGTGATGTCAACCGTGGGGTTACCGTGGTGGGTAATAAACAGATCCGGTTTGCGTTCCTCATCTCCTTCCTGCGCGACAGAGCGCACGCCAGCGCGAATGAGTTCACAACCCGCGAGCATGACCTGAATGTCAGCCCAATCCCGGTGGTATTCGGTGTGGCGTTGAGTCACGGGCTGCGTCAGCGCGTCGCTGAGGGTGCAAAACCAGGCGCACCCCTCAGGCTGCCAGCGCCCATCTTCTCGCGCCATGAGCGCCGGAAGTGAACAGTCAGCCCGGGAAAGCAATTGCCGTATTTCGTTGGGAAGCCCGGCCATCTGCAGGGCATTGAGATTACCAATGATCATCGTGTGGATTCCTTAACCCAGTCTGCTGATACGCGGACGTACTTGATGGCCTGGCGAAAATAGGTGTAGGTAATGTGCAGCATGCCGTCCTGGCCCTGTTTGATGCTTGGATAGGAGAACTCGCGGTTACGTTTATCCAGCGAATTGTTGGTCATACAATAGCCGTCGCCTTCATCAAGATGGCGCTGCCACGGCCAGCTTTTCCCGCCGTCGGCGGAGATGGCGACGGTCATCGGCGCACGCGGCGCGCCCCAGAACGCGGTTTTCCCGCCGGTGGCTTCAGGCTCTTTACGGCTGCTGTCGCCGTCGTCGATTTCGTCGTACAGAGAAGCGCGACGCTCCAGCGCACCCTCAGCGCTCATCTGGTTGAAGACCAGCGCTAACTCACCGCTGGCAAGCGTAGTGACCTGAATAGATGAGTTATTGTTGGGCAGCACGGTGGCTTCAGGTATGGACCAACTTTCGCCGCCGTCGCTGGATTGGCTGTAATAGATGTTATCGGCCCAGCGGCTGCGGAAGAGCGCAATCAGCTTACCGTCAGGTTGGGTGGTGATATTCATATGCACACAGCCCAGGCTCTCCGGCACCGCAACGTCGCGCCAGCTTTTACCACCGTCAGAGGAGATTTTCACTGCGCTGACATCATCATTGCCGACCCATTTTTCACCTGGTTGCGTACGGCAATAGAACACCGGTAGCAGCCAATTACCGTTGTTCAGCACCGTTATCGGCTGACGGATAAAGGTACCAGGTTGGTCGAGCAGAGTCGCAATCTCACCCCAGGTGCGACCGAGGTCGTGAGACTGGCGATAGCGGACGATTGCGGTATCCTGATTGCCTGAGAGCTGTGCAGTCCACAGCAACCAAAGGATGTTGTCCGGGGCGAGAAACAGCACCGGGTTTTGCTCGGAACGGCTATCGTCGCAGGAGAGTTTTTGCGCCTCACTCCACCGATCGCTTTGCGGCGGCAAACGCGATCCCCACACGGAGATATCGGCGATGCCTTCCTGCGTGCCGCCAAACCAGACGCACATCAGTGAACCGTCCGGCAGCGGGAGCAAATTAGCGGCATGATTTTGCGGGCAAGCTGAAGGCAGCATTGCCGTTTCAATTTGAATTTCCTGGCTATGCGGGCGAATAATGCCGTCACGAAGTAGGGTTACAGACATAATCAGACTCCATTTTTAAATCGGGTTTTATTTGTTAATTTCCAGTTGTGCTAACGGATTGTGTTGATTTGAGACGGTGATGATTTTTTTATTGCGAATAATGTTGATAATCTCCACGGTTAATGAGAAGAAAATCGCGAAATAGAGATAACCTTTAGCAATGTGAATTTCTATGCTGTCGGCAACCAGCAGTACGCCAACAAAAAGCAGAAAAGTGAGTGCCAGTATTTTTATTGATGGTGTCGCGTTAACGAAATCGCCAATAGCTTTGGCCGCAAACATCATTACCCCAACCGCGATAATAACGGCGGAAATCATAATGAAAATATGCTGCGATAAACCGACTGCAGTAATAACCGAGTCGAGGCTAAAGACAATATCTAACAGCATGATCTGGACAATTGCGCCCGCCAGCGATAGCTGATTCCGTCCTTCGCCGTGCGCTTCTTCCTCTTGCCGGATTTCGCAGCGGATTTCCTGGCACGATTTATAGATTAAAAACAGCCCCCCGCATAATAGAATTAGTGTTCTGAAAGAGACCGGGAAGTGCATAAGCGTAAACAGCGGTACCGTCAGGTGCGCCAGCCACGCAATGGACACCAGCAGCAGAATGCGCATTATCATCGCTCCGCCAAGCCCCATTCTCCGGGCGAGGTTTTGCTGTGCTGCGGGCAGTTTTGCCACCACCAGTGAAAGAAAAATAATATTATCAACCCCGAGAATAATTTCTAAGAAGGTGAGCGTGACTAACGTTAACCAAATATCGGGGTCTAACAACCATATTAACATTGCTAAAATCCTTTAATAGAGACAAAGCTTGCAGAACTGAATTAATTAATTCTCAGATGTTCTATGGGTTAATGCTGCATTAAATTTGATTGTCGAATTTACCGCGCGACAATCAGGTGCATAATTAATGTTATTGTATTTGTTAAGGCATGCCGGGAAAAACCCGGCACAGGTTAATTACAATGGTTAATGATATTGTTGACAGATCTGTTTAATTTTCTGTAATTGCTCCGGGCTGAACTGAACCGTATATCGGCTCGCGCCAACCTTATAGCCCATAATCTGTAGCGCCTTTTTTACCACTGCCGGGGAGAAAGCAATTTTATAGAGTTCGGTACGCAGTCCGGTGACGTTCTCCTGCGCTTCGCGCGACCCTGCGATATCGCCAGCGTGAAAACGCGACCAGATTTGGTTGATTTCCGCAGCCGCTACGTTGGCCAGTCCGGAAATACAGGCAGAGCAACCGTCGATGAAACCTTGATGAATCAGAGAATCGGGGCCATTGAGGACATGAAAATCAGTCACATTTCGTACGGCGTCGAGGAAACCTTTCAGGCTGTCATAGCTTCCTGCGCTGTCTTTAATACCAATGATATTGGGGTGGGCGGCGAGCTGACGCGCGGTTTGCGGCTCAATGGTGTTGCCGGTGCGAGCAGGAATGTTGTACAGGAACATCGGTACGCTCAGCGCGTCGGCGATGGCGGTATAGTGAACGATCAGCTCATCTTGTTTCAGCGGCACGAACCACGGCGTAATCACCGACACGGCATCAACGCCCAGCGCTGCGATACGCTGGCCGAGGCGGATCGTTTCGCGAGTCGAAACCTCGCCGATATGCGCCACGACCGGAACGCGTCCCGCCGCTTCCTCGACGCAGGCGGCAGCCACGGCCACTTTTTCATCTTCATTAAGCACGAAGAACTCGCCGTTGGTACCACCGCAGAAAATACCGTTGCCTGCGGCAATCTGGCGACTCACCTGGCGTTTGAGTTCGGCGATATTCAGCGCGCCGTCATCGGTAAATGGGGTCACGATAGCCGTTAATACGCCGGAAATGGGATGACTCATGATGAACTCCTTATGGGTTAGCGCACGGGAAACAGCGTGCGGTAGATAGCCAGAACATCGTCCTTGCTGACGCGACAGGGCGCGTTATTCAATAAACGTTTCACGTTCAGCGCGGCGTCGCATAATGTGTCGATACTGTCGGCAGGTACACCGAGAGCGACAAGGTTGTCGGGTAGCTGCAGGCGTTTCACCAGCGCCGCCAGCCAGTCGACCAGCGCGTGCGATTTGGCTTCCTCGCTCAGCGAAGCGTCCGCGTCAGGGATTAAATCCCAGACCTGGGCAAATTTCTCCACCGCATAAGGGCGAACAACGGCCATACTGGGCGCCAGCAAAATGGCGTTCGCCACGCCATGCGGCAGGTGATAGCGCCCGCCAAGCGGGTAGGAAAGAGCGTGGACCAGATGGGTGCCCGCATGGTTAATGGCGACGCCACCGTAATACGATGCCCACAGCATCTCGAGTTTCGCGCTCAGATTTCGAGGTTGCGTGACGGCGGCATCAATATTGGCCAGCAGTTTACGCAACCCGATCAGCGCTGCGTTATCGCTGACCGGGTTGGCTACCGTAGCGGTGAAGCATTCCAGCAGATGGCAGAGCGCATCAATCCCGGTTGACGAAGCAATATGTGCAGGCATGCTGGTGGTGAGCTCTGGCAGCAGGGCGACATAATCCGGCAGCATCACCGGCGAAATAATGCCCACCTTGGTGTTCTGTTCCGGGATGGCAAGAATAGCATTCGGGGTGGCTTCCGAACCGGTGCCCGCAGTGGCCGGAATCAGTAAAGAAGTGATTCTGTGGGTTGGCTTGACGCCTTCAAGCAGTGCGTCCAGGCCCGGTGAGTGCGAATGCAGCAGCACCGAAAGAAGCTTGGCCGCATCCAGTACGCTGCCGCCGCCAACGCCGACGATCATCTCTGGCTGCCAGCCGTTGATGGCCTGTACGACTTGTACCATATCGTGCTGGCAAGGTTCGGCGGGCACGCTATCAATGACTCGAACTTCGCGCTCCTCGGCCTCGAGGATCGTACGGATCGTCAGCGCGGCGTCTAATCGGCCCACGTTGGCGTCGGTGACCAGCAGAATGCGTTGCTTTCCTGCCAGCAGCGGCGCCAGTGCGCCGAATGCTCCTGCACCGCTGATAACGGTGCTGTTTATCGTTGCCACTCTCTTCTCCTCAAAATGATTGAAAATAATCAATCATGTATTAGCAGTCATCACGTCATGGCGAGAATTTATAATTTATCCGCCCATTTAATAACTTGAGCTTGCTCACATTTAATCAAATGTGATTGAATATAATCATTCACGACATTTAATACAGCTAGAAGGAAAAACGATGCGCCACTGCGATAACAGTGTGCTGGTGCTGGCCGATGACTTTACCGGCGCCAACGATGCTGGCGTGTGTCTGGCCGAGGTGGGGATGCGGGTGGAGGTGGCTTTCGACGCCCGCCAGCAGAGCAGCGCTCAGGCGCTGATCCTCAACAGCGATAGCCGGGCTTTATCTGCCGCGAACGCCAGCCAGCGTATTGCGTCTTTGCTTCAGGACGCAATAACCGACCGCCATCCCCGCTGGATAGTCAAGAAGCTGGATTCAACGCTGCGCGGCAATGTGGGCAGCGAGCTGGAAGCCGCCATGCGTACGCTGGGCAGCCCGGTGGCGGTGCTGGCTCCGGCGTATCCGGCGGCCGGGCGGGTGACGGATGGAGGCAAGTGCTATGTCAACGGGTTGCTGTTGACCGATACCGAGTTTGCCAGCGATCCGAAAACCCCCGTGCAGCAGGCGGATATCGCCGCCCTGATCGGTCTACAAAGCACCATGAAATGCGAAAGCGTCACGGCCGAAACGCTGCCGCAGGCACTCGCCGTGAGGGAGAAAACCCTTCGCGTGCTGATTGTGGATGCGCAAACAGATGACGATCTCGACACCATTATTGCCGTCGTCGCGCGGAGCAAAACGCGGCTACTGTTGGCGGGGTCAGCCGGAATTTGCGAAGCGCTAGCGAGACATATGCAGCGCTACCCATCCGGGCCGCTGCTGGCGGTGGTGGGGTCAATGAGCGAAATTGCTCAACGGCAAATTGCCGCGCTCGGCGCGCGCCCACGCGTCGTGCACGTTGAAATAGACGTACAACATGCCTTTACCGGCGAAAGAACTTTCGATGCCCAGGCCATTGCTGTGGCGATACGGCAGGGAAACCACTGCGTGGTTTCTACCCCGTCCGATGCACAGACCCGCGCCGGTATTGACGCGCAGTGTCAGCGGCATGGGATAGCACGTGCCCAGTTAGGCGAGCAAATTTGCCGCCATCTCGCGCAGCTTGTTGAGCTGGCGCTTGAGAACTGCCAGCCCGGCGCGCTGTACCTTTCCGGCGGTGACGTGGCCATCGCCGTTGCCACGCGCCTGCAGGCGACCGGTTTTCACATTACGGGCCGGGTGGCGCAGTGCGTCCCCTATGGCTTTTTCCTGGGTAGCCGCTGGCAACGCCCGGTAATGACCAAAGCAGGCGGTTTCGGCAGCGAGACAACGTTGCGCGAAGTTGTTGATTTTATTGAGGAGAAAATGAGTGACTAACATCATTGCAGTAACGATGGGCGACCCGGCGGGCATTGGCCCGGAAATTATTATTAAGTCGTTGATAGAGGGGGAGCTGAATGGCGCTCCGGTGGTGGTGATTGGCTGTGTGCAAACCTTACGTCGTATTCTGGCGTTAAATATTACCCCCCACGCTGAGCTGCGGGTGATCGACCACCCCTCCCAGGCGCAGTTTACCGCCGGGACAATCAATATTATTGATGAACCACTGGCAGACCCCGGGGCGCTTCAGCCCGGGATCGTCCAGGCGCAGGCGGGCGATTTAGCCTACCGCTGTATTAAGCAAGCTACGGAGTTGGCGCTGGCTGGAGAGGTTAAAGCGATTGCTACCGCGCCGCTGAATAAGGAAGCCCTGCATCTTGGCGGGCATAATTTCCCCGGGCACACGGAAATGCTGGCGCGTCTGACTGGGACCAAAGACTACGCCATGGTGCTGTATACCGATCGCCTGAAGGTGATTCATATTACGACGCACATCTCCATGCGCCAGTTCCTTGATACCCTAAGCCAGCCGCGGGTGGCGACGGTGATCCGCGTGGCGGATCGTTTCCTGAAACGTGTCGGTATCCGCCAGCCGCGCATTGCCGTCGCCGGCGTGAACCCGCATGCCGGGGAAAACGGTCTGTTTGGCGATGAGGAAATTCGCATTGTGGCCCCGGCGGTCGCGGCGATGAAAGCGGAGGGCATTGACGCAACCGGGCCGTGTCCACCGGATACTGTGTTTATGCAATGTCACGAAGGGCAGTACGATATTGTGGTCGCGATGTACCACGATCAGGGGCATATTCCGTTGAAGTTGTTAGGCTTTTATGACGGCGTTAATATTACCGCCGGGCTGCCATTTATTCGTACTTCTGCCGACCACGGTACGGCATTTGATATTGCCTGGACAGGTAAAGCGAAGTCTGAGAGCATGGCAACCTCCATTGCGCTCGCCATGCAAATATCACAGGAATAACATGAAGGGATATAACCGGTTAGAGCAGATTATGGACTTTTTAAAAAGCCATAATCTGGTGACAGTCGAACAGCTGGTTGCGGCAACCAATGCGTCGCCCGCCACGATTCGCCGAGACCTGATTAAACTCGATCAGGAAGGCGTCATCAGCCGCACCCACGGCGGCGTGACCCTCAACCGGTTTATTCCTTCCCAGCCGACAACGGTTGAAAAGTCGCAGCGTAGCCTGCAGGAAAAACAGGCCATTGCCAGTGCCGCAGCAGCGCTGGTGAAACCCGGTGATGCTATCGTGCTGGACGCGGGTACTACTATGATTGAGCTTGCACGGCAAATTACGCATCTACCGCTGCGTGTGATCACCAGCGATCTGCACATCGCGCTGTTTCTCGCCGAATTTAAGCAAATCGAGGTGACGATTATTGGTGGTCGCATTGATGACAGCAGCCAGTCATGTATTGGTGAGCACGGACGTCGGCTGTTGCAAAATGTCTGGCCCGATCTGGCATTTCTCAGCTGTAACGGCTGGGACCTGGAAAAAGGGATTACGGCGCCAACTGAAGAGAAGGCGGCGCTCAAGCGAGACTTAATTGCCAATGCGCAACGTCGCGTATTGTTGGCGGATAGTTCCAAATACGGTGCATGGTCGTTGTTTAATATCGCGCATCTCGATTCACTGACCGACATCATTACCGACAATCATTTAAACGACGACACGCGGCGACTGCTGGGCAAAACCAATCCCCGCTTGACCATTGCGGGCTAACGGGGCCTATTTTTACGGTAGCAGCGCAATATTCGCTTTAATCACCTCAACCGACCGGGCGAACTTTTCCTGTTCGTCCGCCTCCAGTTGCAGCTCAATGACCTGCTGAACGCCGCTTTGCGCCAGTACGGCCGGCACGCCGATAGCGACGCCGTTTACGCCATATTCGCCATCCAGAATGCAGGAGATGGCCAGTGCACGGTGGCTGCCGGTGAAGACATTGCGGCAGATCTCGGCAATGGTTCCCGCAATACCGTACTCGGTACAGCCTTTACCGGCGTAGATCTCAAAACCCAGCTTGCGCACGCTGTCGGCCATCGCCTGGCGGTCAAGTTCCCGGCCGGTACGGTGCCGATAAACCTGTTCGATTGGCGAGCCATAGACGGATGAGTGTGACCAGACCGGGAACTGGCTGTCGCCGTGCTCGCCGAGAATAAAGGCGTCAATACTTTGCGCGCCGATATCCAGGTCCTGCGCTAATTTGCGGCGAAGACGCGTGGTATCCAGCCATACGCCGGTGCCGATCACCTGACTACGAGGGAGGCCGGAAAGCTGCCAAACCTGCCAGGTGATGATATCGCACGGGTTAGTGGCGATCAGAAAGATGCCGTTGAAGCCGCCGGCCATCATCTGCGGCACGATGCTGTGGACGATTTTGGCGGTGCTTTTTAGCTCATCCAGGCGGGTTTGCCCCGGCTTTAATGCGCCGCCGGACACGGTGATCACGGCGATATCCACATCGGCGCAGTCGCTGGCGTCACGGCAGGAGATGGTCATCATACCGGGCATATAGGCGGCGGCATCGCTCAGATCCTGAGCATGCGCTTCGGCGCGGGTCTTGTTGAGGTCGACCAGGATAAGTTCTTCGCAAATATTCTGATTCAGCAGCGCATAAGCGGCTGACGCGCCAACGTTTCCGGCGCCGATGATCATGACTTTACGGGCTTTAGTGTTCATGGTTATTCCATTTCATGGACAAACGACAGGGGATAAAGCTACTCGTTAACAAGTGGTTAGCGCAATACTCAACCCACAATATAAGTTAATACTATGAGACGCGATGAGGGCGAATGGTAGAGTGGGAGGATAACAATAAACAGGAGCCTGCCATGTACACGATCGCCATCACTTCTCCCGCCAATCCGCACGTTAGCGCACTGATTCACGAGTTGGATAAATACCAGAGCACGCTCTATCCGGCAGAAAGCAACCACCTGATTGACCTCTCGGCGCTGCCGGAAAATCAGATTATCGTTATGCTAATTCGTCAGGATGAAACGGCTGTCGGATGCGGTGCGATTGTTTTGGATGAAGACGGTTACGGTGAAATGAAGCGCGTATTTATTGACCCGGCGCACCGCGGCCAGCGACTGGGCGAAAAGCTGCTGGCGGCGCTGGAGGCGGTGGCGCTGCAACGCGGGTGCATTACGTTGCAGCTGGAAACCGGGATTCATCAGCATGCGGCTATTAATCTATACACGCGCTGCGGCTATCAAATTTGCGAGGCGTTCGCACCGTATCAACCGGATCCGCTAAGCGTATTTATGACAAAGTCGCTGGTAACGCAGGTTCATCAAGCAGCGCAATAAACGCTTCCAGCTGGCGGCTCATTGCCCCACGCCGCCACACCAGCCAGGTCGTTAGCCAGCGCCATTTCTCGGCCAGCGGCCATGCGGAGACCTGATGATGGCCAGGCATACTTTCCAGCATGCTACGCGGCATTAATGCCAACCCGGCTCCGGCGATCACACAGGCCAGCATGCCGTGATAAGACTCCATCTCGTGAATACGCCCCGGCGTTGCCTGATCGCTATGAAACCAGCTCTCAAAATGACGACGATAGGAACAGTTGGCGCGAAACGCGTAGATGCTGGTGCCGTTGACCTCACTGGCGCGGGTAATCGGCGGATGGCCGTGGGCGGCGACAATCATCATCTCTTCCTGATAGACCGGCATGCCGTCGAGACCGGGATGCATCACCGGGCCATCGACAAAAGCGGCGCTCAGTGTGCCTTCCAGCACGCCGTCGATCATGGTACCGGAGGGGCCGGTGGCCAGATCAAACTGGATCCGCAGATAGCGACGGTTATAGCACGCCAGCGTCTGCGGAATGCGCACGGCGGCGGTGCTTTCCAGCGCCCCGAGTGCAAACAGCCCCTGAGGCTCGTCGCCAGAGACGACCATTCTGGCTTCATCAACCAGCGCGAGAATTTGCTGACTGTAGCGCAGAAAGCTGTGCCCGGCTGGCGAGAGGCGCAAGCGTTGGTTCTCACGAATGAACAGCTCGACGCCAAGATCGGCTTCCAGTTGGCGAATGCGGGTAGTCAGGTTAGAGGGTACGCGGTGAACCTTCTGCGCGGCCTGAGTAATGCTGCCCGTTTGGGCGACAGCGTTAAACATTTCCAACTGGGTTAAATCCATGACTTTCTCATTTTGTGAATGGTTTGGTTAATATTATTCAGTTTTCATAAACGAAAGAATAGGTGAGGATGTCACCATGATGCAATCAATCAGAGAGAAAAAGATGACTTCACCTGCAACCCATGCCGTCTCCGTTAACCCGGCCAATGGCGAAACACTCTCCGCGCTGCCGTGGGCGTCCTCTACTGACGTAGATCTGGCGATTACCCTGGCCGATAACGCTTTTCGTCAGTGGCGCAAAACGTCCGTCGCTCAACGTGCCGATGCTCTGCGCGCCATTGGCCGTGTTCTGCGTGAACGGGCTGAAGAGATGGCGCAGTGCATCACCCGGGAAATGGGTAAACCCATTAATCAGGCGCGCGGTGAAGTGGCAAAATCTGCCCATCTGTGCGATTGGTATGCCGAACATGGCCCGGTGATGCTGGCGACTGAAGCGACTCAGGTGGAAAACCATCAGGCGGTGATCGAGTACCGTCCGTTGGGGCCGGTGCTGGCGGTAATGCCCTGGAACTTTCCGCTGTGGCAGGTTCTGCGTGGTGCGGTGCCGATTATGCTGGCGGGTAACAGCTATCTACTCAAGCACGCGCCGAACGTCATGGGCTGTGCGGCGCTGATTGGCGACATCGTCGCGCAAGCGGGCGTTCCGGCAGGCGTCTTTAACTGGGTGAACGCCACCAATGATGGTGTTTCCCAAATCATTAACGATCCCCGTATTGCCGCTGTCACCGTTACCGGTAGCGTGCGTGCGGGTAAGGCGATTGGGGCGCAGGCGGGAGCCGCGCTGAAAAAATGCGTACTGGAGCTGGGCGGTTCCGATCCGTTCATCGTGCTCAACGATGCGGACATTGATACGGCGGTGCAAGCGGCGGTGATTGGCCGCTATCAGAATACCGGACAGGTCTGTGCGGCGGCGAAGCGCTTTATCATCGAAGCGGGCATTGCCGAGCGGTTCACCGACAAGTTTGTTGCTGCCGCTGCGGCGCTGAAAATGGGCGACCCGCGCGATGAAGCAAATTATCTCGGCCCGATGGCGCGGTTTGATTTACGCGATGAGCTGCATGGTCAGGTGATGGCGACGATTAACGAAGGGGCGACGCTATTGCTGGGCGGCGAGCTGCTGAGCAGTGAAGGCAACTATTATCCGGCCACCGTGCTGGCGAATGTGGCGCCGACGATGACCGCCTTCCGCCAGGAGATGTTTGGCCCGGTGGCCGCAATCACCGTCGCACGCGATGCCGATCACGCGCTGGCGCTGGCGAACGACAGTGAGTTTGGTTTGTCGGCAACGGTCTTTACCGCCGATCCGACGCAGGCGCAGCGTTTTGCCGACGAGCTGGAGTGCGGTGGCGTGTTTATCAACGGCTACAGTGCCAGCGATGCGCGCGTGGCCTTCGGCGGCGTGAAAAAAAGCGGCTTTGGCCGTGAGCTGTCGCATTTTGGCCTGCGCGAGTTCTGTAACGTTCAGACGGTATGGAAAGATCGTCGATAAGCGAAACGACGTAGCCCTTACGCTCTGCTATACTCCCTGGCCGAAAATAGCCTGTGGGCAAGGAGTGGTAAGTGGCTACGGTTATCAATAATGCCATGCTGGCGTCGATCCTCGACGACGTCAGGCCGCTGATTGGGCAGGGGAAGGTGGCGGACTATATTCCGGCATTGGCCTGCGTTAGCGGCAAAAAACTGGGGATCGCGATCAGTACCGTCGATGGGCAGCACTTTAGCGCTGGCGACGCCAACGAGCGATTCTCTATTCAATCGATTTCCAAAGTTCTCAGTCTGGTCGTGGCGATGAATCACTATCAGGCGGAGGAGATTTGGTCGCGTGTGGGTAAAGATCCTTCTGGCCAGCCGTTTAACTCTCTTTTACAGCTGGAAATCGAGCAGGGTATTCCGCGTAATCCGTTTATTAACGCTGGCGCGCTGGTCGTCTGCGATATGCTGCAAGGGCGGCTTAGCGCACCGCGCCAGCGGATGCTGGAGATCGTGCGTAAGCTGAGCGGCGTGTCGAATATCGGCTACGACGCGCAGGTCGCGCGCTCGGAGTTTGAACATTCGGCGCGTAATGCTGCCATCGCCTGGCTGATGAAGTCCTTTGGTAATTTTCATCATGATGTGGCGACCGTGCTGCAAAACTATTTCCATTACTGTGCGCTGGAGATGAACTGCGTAGAGCTGGCGAGAACCTTCCTGTTCCTGGCTAACCAGGGGCAGGCGCTGCATCTCGACGCGCCGGTCATCACCCCCATGCAGACGCGACAGGTCAACGCCCTGATGGCAACCAGCGGCATGTATCAGAACGCCGGAGAGTTCGCCTGGCGAGTCGGACTACCGGCAAAATCTGGCGTGGGCGGCGGCGTGGTCGCAATCGTACCGCACGAAATGGCGATTGCCGTCTGGAGCCCCGAACTGGATGACGCGGGTAACTCTTTGGCGGGCGTGGCAGCGCTGGAAAAACTCACGCAGCAGATAGGACGTTCGGTTTACTGATGGATACCTTCGACAGTTTGTTTGCGCGGCTGCAGCGATCCACATTCCGCAGTCGCTTTCGCCTTGGCGTAAAAGAGCGGCAGTATTGTATTGATAAAGGCCCGGAGGTTATCGATAGCCACGCGGCAGATTTTATCGCCGGGCGGCTGGCGCCCGCGCAGCCCAAAAATGACGGTAAGCAGACTCCCATGCGCGGGCATCCGGTGTTTATCGCTCAGCACGCCACCGCCACCTGCTGTCGCGGCTGTCTGGAGAAATGGCACCATATCCCGCAGGGACAGGCGCTGACGGCGGATCAACAACGTTACATCGTTAGTGTTATCCACCATTGGTTGGTCATCCAGATGAACCGCCGAGATCGCTAACACGGCTAAGTTTATTCTGAAAATCTATCTATTTTGATAGCTTGATTCGACATGCTGCGCTCAATATGATAAGCCGGGCGTCGTATCGGAATAAATTGTGTTATGAATAGATTTGGCAAACTTATTACGAATAATGGGGTGACAGGAACCCGGTTTGTCAGACGGATGTATCTGATGCGGATGCTTGGCACCTTCCTCTGTTTTCTCCCTATTTTATCAGTACTTACCGAACTTCATCGGCCTCATTTTTTGCAGATTTTACTGGCGCTGAACGCTTTTCTCTGGCCAACGGTGGCGTATATGCGCGCCATATTGGCGCCGGTGCCTCGGCTGGTTGAACAACAGAATCTGTTATGGGATGCCGGCGTCGGGGGCTTTTGGATAGCGATGATGGCGTTGAATCCGCTTCCGTCAGTCGCGATTGCGACGATCCTACTCACCGACAGGCTCTCCGCAGGCGGTAAAGCGTTGATGCGTAAAGCCGCGCTAGCGATGCTGGGGGGATTTGCGATTAGCTGGGCGCTGATGGGCATGCCGTTTCACGGCGAGGTGAGTCAACGCACGATACTGGCGACGCTGCCGCTGATTTCATTATATGTGCTGGCGCTGAGTCTGCTTACCGATAGCATAGCCGTTAAGCTGCGGCTCAAGAGCCAGGAACTTGAACGAATTGCGATGCTCGACCCGCTGCTGGACATCGCCAATCGTCGTCTGCTGGAGCAGCGTATTTCATGGGAATTGATTCGATTAAAACGGGACTGCGGCCATTCGCTGCTGATGTTTATCGACCTCGACAATTTCAAAGAAATTAACGATCGCTACGGCCATAAGGTGGGCGACGTGATGCTCAAAACCGTGTCGCAAATTTTGCAGATGGCGACCCGCCCAACCGATACTCCGGCCCGCCTGGGCGGCGATGAGTTCGTAATCCTGCTTCCGGATACCACGCTTGAGGCAGGACGGTCAATCGCCCAGCGAATTATGGACGCCACGGTGGTGGTGACGGAGCGCCCGAACGATCGCCAGACGCTCACGCTGAGCATTGGGATTGCCGACGCCTTGCCGGAAATGCTGGAAGTCTCCGACTGGCTACAGGCGGCGGACAGCGCGCTGTATGAGGCAAAGCGCCGTGGTAAAAACCAGATTTTTGCGCATTAGCACATCATAAGTAAATGCGATGATTTAACCTATCGTGTTATCAAAAGGTTAACGTAATAGTAGTGGCCTTATTTTTCTGGAGGCCATTATGAATTCATCATTCACGCTGCATACCTTTTCTGAAACGGATATTCTTGCCCATCTTGATCCGCTGTCTGACGTACTGACCAACTGCGTCAACGGCGGTGCATCCGTTAGCTTTATGCTGCCTTTTCATCACGATACCGCGCTGGCATTCTGGCGGCGAACTGCCGCCAGCGTTGGGCGCGATGAACGCGTGGTTCTCGTGGCCAAAGATGTCGACCAGACGATTGTCGGTACCGTGCAACTGATTATCGATCAGCCAGAAAACCAACCGCATCGTGCCGACGTGGCGAAACTGTTAGTACACGAACGCGCCCGTCGCGGTGGTATTGCGCGAGCGTTGATGCTGCGCCTGGAAGCGGTTGCGGTTGATGCGGGGAAAAACGTTCTGGTGCTGGATACTGCCACTGGCAGCGGGGCGGAAAACTTCTATCAGCGCTGCGGATGGCAGAAAGTGGGCGAAGTGCCGCGCTATGCCCTTATGCCAGACGGCGCGCTGACGGCGACCTCGATTTTTTACAAATTTTTATAGACTCACTATTTATTCTCGCAGTTTTGATCAAAACAGGGTTTCATAAGCGGAAAATCTGATAAGTTATTAGACCAATTGAGCAGGCTGTATGACTAATCCAGAAAGGAACCCATTGTGAAAACACTTAACCGCCATGATTTCCCCGGTGCCCAATACCCTGAACGTATTATCCAGTTTGGCGAAGGAAACTTCCTGCGCGCGTTTGTTGACTGGCAGATTGATCTGCTGAACGAACATACCGACCTGAATTCAGGCGTGGTTATCGTTCGTCCGATCGACAGCGATTTTCCGCCTTCATTGAGTACTCAGGATGGCCTGTACACCACGATTATTCGTGGCCTGAATGAAAAGGGGGAGGCGGTTAGCGATGCGCGCCTGATCCGTTCGGTAAATCGTGAAATCAGCGCCTATAAAGATTACGCAGAACTCCTCAAGCTGGCTCACAACCCGGACATGCGTTTTGTGTTTTCCAATACTACCGAAGCGGGTATTAGCTACCACGCTGGCGATAAGTTTGACGACGCGCCGGCGGTTAGCTATCCGGCGAAACTGACGCGTCTGTTGTTCGAGCGCTTCAGCCACTTCAACGGTGCAGCGGATAAAGGTTGGGTAATCATTCCTTGCGAACTGATTGATTATAACGGTGAAGCCCTGCACGAGCTGGTGGTTCGCTACGCGCAGGAGTGGGCGCTGCCGGCTGAATTCATGACCTGGCTGAACGAGTCTAACGCTTTCTGTTCAACCCTCGTTGACCGTATCGTGACCGGTTACCCACGTGATGAAGCCGCTCAGCTGGAATCCGAACTGGGTTATAAAGACGGTTTCCTCGATACCGCTGAGCACTTCTATCTGTTCGTGATTCAGGGGCCGAAATCGCTGGCCAGCGAACTGCGTCTGGATAAACTGGCGCTGAACGTGCTGATCGTTGACGACATCAAACCGTATAAAGAACGTAAAGTTGCGATTCTGAACGGCGCACACACCGCACTGGTGCCGGTCGCCTACCAGGCCGGTATTGATACGGTGGGGGAAGCAATGAACGATGCAGAAATTTGCGCGTTCGTTGAAAAAGCGATTCATCAGGAAATTATCCCGGTACTGGATTTACCGAAAGACGAACTGGAGTCTTTTGCCAGTGCGGTAACAGGTCGTTTCCGTAACCCGTACATCAAGCACCAACTGCTGTCTATCGCGTTGAACGGGATGACGAAATTCCGTACCCGTATTCTTCCTCAGCTGCTGGCGGGCCAGAAGGCCAGCGGTAAACTGCCTGCTCGTCTGACTTTTGCTTTGGCCGCGCTGATTGCCTTCTATCGTGCAGAACGCAACGGCGAAGCCTACCCGGTGCAGGATGATGCGCACTGGATCGAACGTTACCAGCAGCTGTGGGCGCAGCATCGTGACCAACAGATTAGCACTACCGATCTGGTCAGCGCGGTACTGTCCGTCAGCGAACACTGGGAACAAGATCTCACACAGGTTTCCGGATTGGTCGAACAGGTTTCTTCCGATCTCGACGCTATCTTGACTCAGGGTATGCGTAAAGCGGTGCAGCCACTCTGCTAATCGCGGCCCGATCGCCTCTTTAAACCCGGCACTCGCCGGGTTTTTTGTTTTGTTGCGTGGCCAAACGCGAAGAGGGCGATGTATTGTCGCTAGTACTCTTCATTAGTTACAACATACATTTTTCTTCTCTTATCATCCCCCTGAAACACCGAGCAAAAGGTTCTGGCAGCATGTGAGTACCCCGCAAAGCATACCATTGCAGCGTTATCAGCGCTTGAATACATGATGAAGATCACGTTTAATACACAACTTATTAACCTGATTGATATAAAAATGATCGTTCGTCCTCACCAGCACTGGCTGGCTCGCATTTTTGTTTGGCACGGCTCGGTACTGCCAAAAATTTTCTCGCGTTTACTGCTCAATTTTCTGCTATCGATTGTGGTGATCCTCATTTTGCCGTGGTATTCATCGCTTGGCGTGAAGTTGACCGTCGCGCCGTTCAGTATTCTCGGCGTGGCCATCGCTATCTTTCTTGGTTTTCGTAATAACGCCTGTTATTCACGCTATGTAGAGGCGAGGCAGCTGTGGGGACAATTGATGATTGCCTCGCGTTCTTTGCTGCGCGAGGTCAAAAATACGCTTTCTGACGATCCGCATGTGAGTGAATTTGTCGGTCTGCAGATTGCCTTTGCGCATTGCCTTCGTTTGACCCTCCGACGTCAGCCGACGCGCGCAGTGCTGGCAAAATATCTCAGCGAGCCGCATCTCAATCAGGTACTGGCCGCGCAGTCTCCGGCAAACCGAATTTTGCTGATTATGGGGGATTGGCTGGCGCAGCGCCGTCGGGCGGGTGAGCTGTCGGATATTCTGTTCCACAGTCTGAATATTCGTCTCAACGATATGTCTATCGTGCTGGCGGGCTGTGAGCGTATTGCCAATACGCCGGTACCGTTCGCCTATTCGCTGATCCTGCACCGTACCGTCTATTTGTTCTGCATCATGCTGCCGTTCGCACTGGTGGTCGATTTGCACTATATGACGCCATTTATCTCGGTGCTCATTTCGTACACTTTTATCTCTCTTGACACGTTAGCGGAAGAGCTTGAAGAACCCTTCGGTATGGAAAATAATGATTTACCGCTGGATGCTATCTGCAATGCCATCGAGATCGACCTGCTGCAAATGAACGATGCTACGGAGATACCTGCGCGCCTTACCGTCGACAAGTATTATCAACTCAGCTAAGAGGTGACCCGTGAACGTCGTGAACCGTCCCATTCAGGTAGAAGATAAAGCCCAGTGGCTCGCGCTGTGGAAAGGATATAACGACTTTTATAGCAGCAATCTTGCTGATGAGATCACCGAGCATACCTGGCAGCGGATACTGAGTCCTGAATCGCCTATTTTTGGCCGGGTTGCCGTGGTGGATGGACGCGTGGCGGCCTTTGCGCTGTGTGTTTTACATGAAGGTACCTGGGTCAGTTCACCGATTTGCTATCTGGAAGATTTGTTTGTTGATCCGGCGTTTCGCGGCCAGGGCATTGCTCGTCAGCTCATGCAATTCGTGCTAAATGAGGGCAAAGAGCAGGGATGGTCACGTTTCTACTGGCATACTCGTATTCATAATCCTGCGCGTAAGCTTTATGATGAATTCATCGCCGCGGATGATTACGTACGATATTGTGTTAGGCTTTAAACCAGATACACAGAATAAATTATTCGGTTTTCCGTGTTTAATGGTTGCAGCGACATGAGGAGAATCAAAATGGAAAGGCGCATCGAGACTACTGTGAACATCATCCTGTTCATTTCACTGTTTGCTACCGCCTGGGACCTGTCGCTGGTTCGTTCTTTTAGCTGGTAAGTTAAAACAGGCATAGCGAAAACTGTCAATACGGGCGCAGAACCTGCTGCGCCCATGGTCCATTGCATGAACATGCCAATAATCAACGGCTTTAGGCTAATTACCCACAAGGTTGTGCACCGTTTCTGTGGATAACATTGGCCGTTTCAACCCTGAAACGTTTTACGCCACTCGCCGGGACTGACGCCCATTTTTTCACGAAAGGTCTGACGAAACGTGATAGATGACTGAAAGCCCGCACGTTCCGCAACCTGTTCAATAGACAGCTGGCTACTTTCCAGTAGCCATTGACTACGTCGTAGTCGTTCTGCTGTCACCCATTCACCAATTGACATCCCCATGGCCTTCTGGAAATGGCGGGTCAGGGAACGGCGACTCATCGCTGCGCGTGCGGCTAGCGTATCAATACTGAGCGGTGTTCCGAGATTCTGCTGTAAGAAATCCAGCAGGTTAGTGATGCGCTTATCGTAGCTCCGTTGCGACAACGTTTGCTCAATGTATTGTGCCTGGCCGCCTTCCCGATGAGGCGGTGTGACCATACGTCGGGCTATCTGGTTGGCGACCTTTGTGCCAAAACGCTGACGAATAACATAGAGACAACAGTCCAGCGCCGCGGCGGTGCCGGCGGAGGTGATAAGACCATCGTCGTCGGTATAAAGCACGTTAACGTCGAGCTGCACGTGGGGAAATAAGCGTAGAAACGCGTTTTCATACTCCCAGTGAGTCACGGCGCGATGCTGGTCCAATAACCCTGCATAAGCCAATGCGAAGGTGCCGAGGCACAGACCGACCAGCGTGGCGCCGTTATGACGTGCGGCGACCAGCGCGTCAAGCAGCGCGGGTGAGGGTTTTTCATCCACATTCCGCCAGAAGGGAACAATGACGATCTCGCATTGAGCAAGGGTAGAAAAATCAGCATCAGCGATGACCGCTGTGCCTTCCTTGGACCAGATCATCCCTGGCGTTTCTGCGCATATATAGCGTGTGAAACGCTTTTCACTGCTGACGCTATCGCCAAAGAGAATCAGCGGCACCGAAAAATGGAATGTGCTGAAGCCTTCGCTGGCGACGATAGCAACCGAGGTGGCGGTCATAGCGTTTTCTCTCGTTAATATGTGACAGTGTCACCATCTGCAGGAGCGCTGACAAAGGTTTCAATCTCATTATCTCGCGCGTATTCCAGCAAGGCACTGCGCGTAACAAGACAGTGATTGAGAGCCTCCATATGAGTGGCGACGATCTGCGCCTGCGGTAACAGGCAGTGGGCTTTGAGGACATCTTCCATTCCGAAGATGATGGGGCCAAAGCCCAGCAGGTGTGCCCAACCGGTATTCATGATAACCACATCGGGCTGATAACGGCGCAGGTTCTCTTCGATACCTTTGGTCCAGATTGAATCGCCAATCAGATAGAGCGTTTTTTCATCAGGATGCTGGAATACCACACCGCAGGCCTCCCCAAGACGCTGAGCCAGCTCAGGAATCGCATAGGCTGCGTCAGAGCCATGTTGACCATGGGTTTTGGTCAACATGATATCGCCAAACCGGCTGGTGTCGGAAAGCTGGCGTAATTGGGTAAACCCCTGAGCGCGGAGAATGGCCTCATCGCTGGCATTCTGAACGTAAATCTGCATGGATTTCGGAATCGCAGCCGCCGCCGCATCGTCCCAATGGTCGGGATGAGTATGTGTCACAATGATGGCGTCTACATCCAGCAGGCGCTCGATGGGGACGGGTAACTCGACCAACGGGTTACGAAGGTGAGCGCGTGCGGTGCCTGCAAAGCCTGGATAGGCGTCTTTTTCCGCCAGCATTGGGTCAATAAGGAAACGTTTACCCGCATAAGCGATCAATTGAGTTGCATTGCGTATTTGCATGATGTTCATCATCAAAATCCTGTATGGCGGTCAGTGAAGAGAGTATGGGGCAGCGCTAAAAACTCAGCCATTGGCTGAAAGCCAGTTTTCGATGAAATTGGGCCAATTTTTTTCTATCTGCTGTCGAAACAATGCCATTCAGGCATGGAAAGTATGAAAAATCAGTATGTAAAAAGAGCAGGTTGTCCATAGACAGTGAAGGGAATTTGTATTTATCATACAAATGAAGTCAGCCATAGCGCATACGCGTACTATTCATTCATTACTGGGTCTTTGATTATGTCCGCAGAAGTTAATGCACTCATTGTGCTCGCCCAACTTAACGAAACAAAAGGTTTTTACCGCCGCGCTTTACGTATCTGGCGGGAAGTCTCGACACATTTTGACGCCGATAAAACCCAGTGCCGACTGGCAGCGGAGAAAATAGATACCTGCAGTTTACATTTGCAAATAAAATCACCTGCGGTTGCACTTACAGGAAACGATAAGAGGCAACACATTGAGCGGGATAAAATAAGAATTCAGCAGTTGCTGCAGCAGGGATATAGCATTAAAGAAATCCAGCTTATCACCGGGAGATCGAGTGCGTTTATCTATAAATATAATCCACGAAGCAAACCTATCCATTAGTAACCGGATGGCGGAACACCGAATGCCTGGCGAAAAGCATAGCTAAATGCAGCCGTGCTGGAATAACCCACTTCCAGAGCAACGGCAGTGACATTCTTATTTTTCTTCAGCAGCATGACCGACTCCAGAATTCGCATTTTCTGTTTCCATGCGCTAAAGGGAAGACCGGTCTCTTTTTTGAAATGGCGGGAAAAAGTACGGGTCGACATTCCCAGATGATCGGCCCAATATTCCATTGAATGCTCCAGTCCCGGCGACTCCTGAATCGTTCTGCATACTTCTATCAGTGCGGCATTATGCGGCCACGGTAGCATCAACTCCACCTCCGGCAGCTGCAAAATAACGTCAAGCAGCACGCTCACCAGTTGCCCCTCTTTACCGGAAATGTCATAGCGCTCTGGCGTGTTTGTGGTGGCATAATGAATGAATTCGCGGGCAAAATCGCTGATTGTCACCATTTTGCACTCGTTAATCGGCACGGGTAAAAATGCCGGTTCGATATCCACACTCTCCAGGTGGACATCATCCAGCGCCCATACCGCATGCGTGATATTGTGCGGGATCCAGATTCCATAATGCGCCGGAATCACCCAACATTTTCCTGCTACATCGATGCGCATGCTGCCGGTACGGGCAAAGTGAAATTGAGCGAAGGCATGGCTGTGGTCGGCAACATGATTATTGGCTTCAAGCACATACGAGCGAAAATAAACCGACTGCGGCAGCTCTTTCATCGAATCGTCCTGCGATGAAAACCACTTCTTAGGCTGTATGCTGGTAAAAGGGGGGCGCTTGTCGACCGTAATGGCGTCTACTCGATAAATAATGTCCTGACATCATAATACATACCATCGTGTTATCAATGATAATCTCACGCAGAATATAATGTTGATGACGGATTAGGATTATGGCGACGGTTTGCTCTGACGTAATAAATGTTGAAGAATTGAATGATAATTGGTCGCGAATGGCTAACGAACTGCTGCAGCAGGCGGATATCAAAATAATTAACGGTTCGCGCCCCTGGGATATTCAGGTCCATCACGCTGATTTTTTTAAGCGCGTTTTTCAGCAGGGTTCTCTTGGTTTTGGCGAAAGTTATATGGACGGTTGGTGGGATTGTGACCGACTGGATGTTCTGTTCTATAAAATTCTCAAAGGCAAACTGGATAAACAGATGCCGGGAAATCTGAAAGATATTCTGCGCATTGCCGGTGCACGATTATTTAATCTTCAGTCGCGTCGGCGTTCCTGGATTGTTGGCAAAGAACACTATGATATTGGCAACGATCTCTTCGCTCGCATGCTTGATCCCCACATGCAGTATTCCTGCGCTTACTGGCGAGAAGCGGACACCCTTGAACAGGCACAGAACGCCAAGCTGAAGATGATTTGTGAAAAATTACAGCTCAAGCCCGGTATGCGTCTGCTGGATATTGGCTGCGGCTGGGGAGGACTGGCGGCCTACGCCGCGCAACACTATGGCGTTAGCGTTGATGGCGTGACCATCTCGCAAGAACAGCAGAAAATGGCACAGCAGCGTGGCGAAGGTTTAGACATTACGATCCTGCTTCAGGATTATCGCGATTTGGATAAAACATACGATCGCATTGTGTCTGTGGGAATGTTCGAGCACGTCGGGCCGAAAAACTATGACACCTACTTTAGCGTAGTCGATCGCTGTCTGAAGAAAGATGGACTGTTCTTGTTGCATACCATTGGCAGCAATGAAAGCGGCGTAAACGTCGACCCGTGGATCAACAAGTACATTTTTCCGAATGGCTGTCTGCCGTCGATTCGTCAAATCGCCAGCGTTAGCGAAAAACGACTGATCATGGAAGACTGGCACAATTTTGGCAGTGATTACGACAAAACGTTGATGGCGTGGCATCAACGTTTTAACGATGCCTGGCCCGAACTGGCCCTACGTTACACTCCACGTTTTCGTCGAATGTTTAACTACTACCTGTGTGCCTGTGCTGGCGCATTTCGCGCCCGTGATATCGAACTTTGGCAGGTGCTGTTCAGCCGCGGTAAGGAAGGCGGGATGTACGTTTATCGTTAATTCGTGAAGGGTGGCATAGGCTGCTATGCCACCCTTGAGTCAGTCTGTTTTCAGAACATCCCGTAAAGCAGCGCTGATACCGTCAGAATTCCGCTGACCATCACCATAATTGAGACCACACCGCGCATCGGTTTCAGCGCAGCCCGGGTAAAGATTAACCAGGTAGGAATAATAAACAAGAAAATGGCGATTAACGGACCACAAAGCGTTTCGATCATATTAATAACATCCGGGTTAATATAAACCACCACCGATGTGACAATAAACATTAAGACCGAAATCATTAATTTAATCTGCTTAATATGGCTGGTCCGCTTAATGCCCAACAGGTCCGTTGCTAAGACGTTAAATGTTTCGGCCACCGGCATTGAAATACCTAAAAATGATTTAGTCATCCCCAGAATCGCAATCAACGGTGCCAGATAGATCATCACATTCATGCCGTCGTTACCGCCGATAACCGACAGCACGTTGAGGTTTTGCGCCTTGGCCATTTCGAAGGTTTCGCGCGGGGTGCTCAAAATGCAGCTCAGCACGAAGAAAATAATGCTGAAAAATATCAGACCATAGGCGCGACGAATAACGCGAACGGATTGGGTTTCCCCACCGTTGCCCGGTTCGCGATACCAGGATGCCAACGCCGGAATCAGCGGCGCGGAGCAGAGTGAAAAGGCGATCAGCGGCAGCGTTAGCCACAAATCCTTCAGCGAATTACCTACCGAAGTGGCGTGTGTCAGTTGCCAGGCGTGGGTAATATTGCTGATGTTCCACGCCGGGATTTGCGAAGCGGCCACCACGATAATGGCGATGGCAAACGGCAGCGCCAGTGCGCTCATGGTGCTGACTACTTTATCGCGGCCTTTACTGAGTACGAGATGCAAAATAGCGAGCACCACCAGCGTCAGTGACGCGCGGTTGAAGCCGGTAAAATGAAGGCGTTCGTTCAGAAAATGGCTGAGGGCGTTTATGAGCGAAACAGCGTACACCAACGTGACTGGATAATGCGCAACACAGAAAAACAGCTTCATCGCCTGACGGCCTTTGGCGCTGAAGAAAGAGCCAAAGAGCGGTAGCGTGCGGTCGTTTTGCGTTTGCCCAGCGTTATCACGCATAAAAACACGGCAAATCAGTACATGCGGCACTAACGATAGCGGGAAACCGAGTAGGAGCAGGAGAATAAAGACGAGCGGACCACGCGTGCCGATTTCTACCGGCAGAAAAAGCGTACCTGCTCCGACGGTAGCGCCATACACACCCATCATCCAGATGGTGTCCTTCTTCGTCCATTGAGGACGAGATATTACGGTGTCTTTAGTCATAGTACTCATATATATCGAGAATAACGCGAACGTTAATGGGCGAATTATTGGGTATCCAAACGGGAAGGAAATGTAGAGGGATGAAGTCTTTTTATTATTTATTCATAATGCTTGTTTTCGATACTACGGGGAGCGCAGCGGCGGCTGCAAGCTTTTTTTCTTATTATTCGTGAGATAAGAAGATATTAATGAATATAATTCACACCGATGTAACTTATCTCTATTTTTATTAAAGGAATCAGCCAGTAGTGGCTGATTCCTTGTGGTTATTATTTCCCCCAGCGGCTTTTTAAATAATCGACGGCCTTCTGCGTTTGCGGCTGTTCCAGATAGCCTTCACGGAACAGAATCGTACCGTTGATGTTGGCAGCTGATTCATTCAGGTCGATTTGCTTTTTCAGCTCGGGCACGCCGCCTTCGATGGTCCAGTCCGGCTCATTCCTGGAGGGTTCACCCACTTTATACAGCGCGATGCCAATATACAGGCGCGTGTTGGTCGGTTTAACCACATCAGCCCACCATTTGGCCAGCACGTCGTAACGCGCTGCATCACGGGCAAACGGCCAGTAAATCTGCGGGGCGATATAATCGAGCAGACCTTGTTGCACCCACTGACGGGTATCAGCATAGGATTCATCGTAGGCTGCCGCACCGCGAGTCTCCGAACCTGCCGGATCGTGCGAACGGTTACGCCACACGCCGGCAGGACTTACGCCAAACTCGACATTCGGCTTCAACTGTTTAATGGTGCGGGAGACCTGGGCGATTAATTCCTGCGTATTGTGTCGACGCCAGTCTGCTTTAGAAGCAAACCCCTGGCCGTAACGACGGAAGGTAACCGTGTCGTTTAGAGAGGAACCGGCGGTTTCGGTATAGAAATAATCGTCAAACTGCACGCCATCGATGTCATAGCGTGAAACCACCTCGGCAACGATGCTGGTGATCCAATCACGCGCTTCCGGAATGCCAGGGTCGAGGACAAAACGATCGCTGGCCGTGCGAATCCAGTCACGATGTAACACAAACACGCTCGGAGCCGTCATAGACAAAGTGTTATTGAGCGCGGTGACGGTAGAAGGTTTGGTATTGGTCGAAACCCGATACGGGTTGAACCAGGCATGGACTTTCATGCCGCGTTTGTGCGCTTCGTCGAGCATAAACTGCAGCGGATCGTAGCCAGGATATTCGCCAATATTCCCGGTCATCACATCAGACCAGGGGAGAATGTCCGATTTCCACAGCGCCGTCGCATCCGGTTTCACCTGGAAAAAAACGGTGTTGATACCGAGGCTTTTCAAGTTATCCAGCTTCGCTCGCAGCGCTGCCTGCTGTTGTTCAACGCGCAGGCTGGCGTTTCCTGCACTGATGGAACTTATCGGCGGCCAGTCCAGACGTGAGACCGTCGTCAGCCAGACGCCACGCATCGGTTCGTTGCTCTGCTGTGAACTACCCGGTTTCACGGTAGAGGATGGCGTCGTCGATTGTTTCGAATCGCAGCTAACCAGTAAGAACGCGGCAACGATCAGCGCGCTGGCCTTTTTCAGGGTGGAGAGGCGGGAAAAACGAAAAGAGCTGGAAGTCATAGGTGCCGTTATTCGGGTTGTCACGAGTGGGGAACATTTTCGTACTATTTGCGGCGAAGTCAATCGCTTAGCCAGCAGGGAGCGTGACCTTTACTGACCCTGACCAGCGAATGTTCGGTTAATGCGCGCTAAGCCATTATTATTTTGATAAAAACCGATTATTACTTTGATAATTTCCGTACAGCACGGCACGAATTCTGCCCATTCCTCGTTCGACAGACCGTTTTCGCCCTGTGATTTACCATTAACGCGGGCGCAATCAAAAAAACGCACTCTAACATCCACCTCGTTGATTTCTGGCACAAATCTTGGATTCGTACGTAACGATGGGCTTTTCCCGTAACGACTTACAGGATTGATAATAAGGGGGAACGTTATGTGCGCTTTGCGTTCAGCGTCGCCAGGACGCGTGGATGGATTGGCGAAAGTCAAAGGAACCGCCATATACGGCGATGATATTACGTTGCCGGATATGCTCTACGGCGTTTGCCGCTATGCGGATATCCCAGCGGGAAAATCGAAGAGCTGGATCTCAACGAGGCGCTGGCGGTAGAGGGCGTAGTCAGGATTGCGACCTGGCAGGATATTCCCGGCACGCCGGTGGTCGGCGTTATCGTTAAAGATTACCTGCCTATCGTCAAAGATGAGGTGGTCTTTCACGGCGACGTTATCGCCGTTGTCGCCGCGACCACCTATGAGGCGGCATGCGAAGCAGCCGACAAAATCCACGTGCGCTACACGTCTTATGCGCCGCTAACCGACGTGGAATCCGCGCTGGCGCCGGATGCACGGCGAATTCATCCGCATCGTGATGACAATATTGCTGCGCATCACCACACGATTAAAGGTGATATCGAAAAGGGATTTGCCGATTCCCGGCAAATCCTTGAGCGTGAATATGAGGTGGGATTCCAGGAACACGCCTATATTGAGCCGGAAGTGGTGCTGACCTGGCTTGATCCTACCGATGGCAGCCTGATTATTTCAGGTTCCATTCAGAACCCGCACCGGGTGCGCGGCTTTGTGGCCAAATTTATGGGCTGCCCGCAGAGCCAGATTAACGTCAAGCGCGCGGTGATGGGCGGTTCATTTAGCGGTAAAGACGATGTGATTGACCATCTTGCCTGCCGCTCCGCGCTGCTGACACGGTTGACCGGAAAACCGGTAAAGTTCGCCTATACCCGCGAACATTCCATCATTGAAAGCTGCAAGCGCCACCCGTACAAAATGAAATACAAAGTCGGCTTTAGCGATGCCGGACGTATTCAGGCAATGAAAGTCGATATTTTGGCCGACAGCGGCGGCTATGCGGCCTCATCGCCGTTTGTCACCTGGCGTTCTTCCGTACAGGCGGCAGGGCCTTACGCCATTCCTAACGTGTATATCGATGTGAAAGCGATATACACCAACAACAGTTATACCTCGGCGATGCGCGGTTTTGGTTCACCGCAGGTGGTTTATGCGAATGAATCGTTGATGGATGAAATTGCCGAGTATCTGAATATTTCACCGGTTGAGATACGTGAAATCAACGCGTTACGTCAAGGTGCTACGTCCGTAACTGGCCAGGTTTTCGATCAGCATACCGTGTCGGCACGTGAGGTGCTGAAAAAGGCCGCCGCCTCGGCAGAGTTTATGGCCAAGCGTAAGCATTACCATGTGTTGAACGAACAGGGGGGCGTCTATCGTTACGGCATTGGGTTAGCGCTCAGCTATCGCGGCTGCTCCATTGGCGCGGAAGGGGTCGATACCTCAACGGCATTGATTCAGGTGAATGAGGACGGCAGCGTTAACCTCTCCACGTCGGTGTCGGAGAATGGTCAGGGGTTACAAACCACCATGTCTTTGATCGCTGCAGAAGCCTTCGGGATTGCGCTGAGCGATATTCACTTTAGTGAACCGCCGACCTCGGTCATTGGTGACGGGGGATCGACAGCGGCCACGCGCGGGACGATGGTGGGCGGCGGGGCAATTCTGGACGCGGCAGAAAAGATTAAGCGACGTATTCTGAGCGTCGTGGGTGAGACCATCGGCGCGACGCGGCTTGAAGATACCCGCTGGCAGGACGGTTTTATCATCAATAAACAGGATGATAGCCAGCGGATTGCGTTTAACGACGCGGTCAACAAAACCAAATGGGCTAGCGTCAGCCTGACGGAATACGGCTGGTTTGTGCCGCCGCCGATTCACTGGGATGAGGAAAAAGGCTGCGGCAGCCCGTACTTCACATGGGTATATGGTTGCCAGGTGGCGGAAGTGCGGGTGAACATCAGCACGGGTAAGACCGACCTGCTGCACGTCACCGCCGCGCATGATGTGGGGCATGTGATTAATCCGGTCGGTTTTGAAGGCCAGGTGTGCGGCGGCGTGGCACAGGGCTTCGGGTACGCCTTGCTGGAAGATTTTAACATTGAGCATGGGCAGGTAAAGTCGGAGAACTTTGATAGCTACCTGTTGCCAACCATCAAAGACATTCCCGCCATTACGGTGATCGGGGTGGAAAACCCGGATAAAGCGGGCCCGCTGGGGGCAAAAGGTATCGGCGAACCGGCGACTGAGCTGGCGGCGGCGGCCATCAATAACGCCGTGAGCTTTGCGCTAAGCACGCGTTTTAATAAGCTGCCGCTGACGCTGGAACAGGTGATTCTTGGCTACAACCTAAAGAAACCGGCGCGGCAGAGTGAACTGATGATTGAGCAGGAGAACAAAAAGCAGGTGCTACGGCTGACCGACGTGACCGTGACGCGGCCGAAGACGCTGGATGAAGCCTTGGTACTGCTGAAAAGTGACGGTGTCACGGCTATCGCGGGCGGTACCGATGTGATAGTTCAGGGGCGTCTGCAAACCAAATCGATGAAGCTGGTTGATATCTCTCGTCTCAGTGAACTGACCCAGGTGACGGAAGATCCGGACAGCCATGAGGTGTCTATTGGTGCGGCGGTTACCTTTAACCGTATTACCGATCATCCTTTGCTGCGTGAACGTTACCCGCTGCTGGTGCAGGCCTGTCATACCGTCGGCTCTCATCAGATTCGTAACCGCGCCACCATCGGCGGCAATATCGTCAACGCCGCGCCGTGCGGCGACTCAATCCCACCATCGATTCTCTACGACGCCAGCGTTGAACTGCGTTCCCACGCTGCCACGCGTCGCATGTCGCTGGCCGAGTTCCTGCTCTCAGGCTACAAAACCCAACGCCAGCCGGATGAGTTGCTCACCCGCGTGATCCTTCCGCCGCCAGCGCATCCAAAAGCGAAGGGATTCTATCATCAGCTTGGACGACGCAACGCGCTGAACATTACCCGTCAGAGCTTAACCGCGCTGCTGGAGTTCGACGCTGACGGTACCGTGAGCTACTGCCGCCTGGTTGACGGTGCGCTGTTCAGCAAACCGCAGCGTCTGCTCGACGTTGAGCGTTGTCTGCTGGGTCAGCGCATCACGCCGCAAACCATTGATAGCGCCTGCGAGGTACTGGACAAGCTGATTTATGCCGCGATCGGCAAACGCTGGTCTGCCGCCTATAAGCAGCCGGTTTTTGTCAGCATGTTCCGCGACATGATGGCGCAGGCATCCACTCAATAATCAATGAAAGCAGGGCGCTCTGCGCCCTGTCGAGGATAAAACGATGAGTATCATTAAAGTTAAGGTCAACGGCAAACTGGTGGAAGCCAAAGTAGAAGGTAATATGCGTCTGCTGGATTTGGTTCGCAACACGCTGAAGCTAACCGCGACAAAAGAAGGTTGCTCTATTGGTGAATGCGGTGCCTGTACGGTGATGATGGACGGCAAAGCGGTCTGTTCCTGCCTGGTGCTGGCAGAACAATGCGACGAGGCCGAAATTACCACCCTGGAAGGGTTAAACGATAACCCGATCACCCAAAAATTGCAGAAAGCCTTTGTTGAGAAAGGCGGCGTTCAGTGCGGATTCTGTACGCCGGGCGTGTTGGTAAGCACCACTGCGTTACTGGAAGACGTCCCGCAGCCGAGCGATGAACAGCTAAAGGATGTGCTGGAAGGGAATATTTGTCGCTGCACCGGCTACCAGCCGATTCTTGATTCAATCCACCACGCCTTAAAGTCATAATGCGGGTATGGCGCGCCGGGGAGGTTGAAACCTCCCCAACGCCGGTTACGCGTGACTCTCGCTGCATTCCCGCAGCTGTGCTTTGAGCTTCGCATACTCTTCTATGACATAGCGTTCTGCTGCCGCCTGATCGGCAATCGCCTCTACCCGTACCGCACAATACTTGTATTCCGGCGTTTTGGTGATGGGGCTAAGATTTTCCGTGACCAGCTCGTTACAGGTGCCGATCCACCACTGGTAGGTCATGTAAATCGCCCCTTTATTGGGCCTTTCGCTGACTTTGGCCCGGGTAATAATTCGCCCTTTACGCGAGTTCACCCACACCAGCGCTTCATCGACAATACCTAAACGCGCTGCGTCGGCGGTATTGTTCTGAGCGTAACCCGGTTCGTCGGCCAGCGTCGAGAGCGCCGAACAGTTGCCGGTCATCGAACGGCAGGAGTAGTGTCCCACTTCACGTACCGTAGAGAGCACCATTGGAAATTCTTCGGTTAATTTATCGATTGGCGCCACCCAATCACAGGTGAAGAGTTTCGCCAGCCCGTTGGGCGTGGAGAAGCGATGTTCAAACAGCCATGAGGTTCCCTTATCCTCCGGCGATTCATCCCGACATGGCCACTGTACGTACCCGAGTTCGCCCATTTTCTCATAGGTGGCGCCGAAGAAATCGGGACATAGCAGCCTTAGTTCATCCCAAATTTCCTGGGTATTGCGGTAGTGCATCGGATAGCCCATACGGGTGGCAATTTCACTGATAATCTGCCAGTCGGTTTTCAGATCCCACTGCGGCTCTACCGCTTTAAAAAAACGCTGGAATCCGCGGTCTGCGGCGGTATAAACACCCTCATGTTCACCCCACGACGTCGAGGGGAGGATGACGTCGGCCGCTGCGGCGGTTTTGGTCATGAAAATGTCCTGCACAATCACCAGCTCCAGCGTCTCAAACGCCTTACGCACCGCCGACAGCTCGGCGTCGGTTTGTAGCGGATCTTCGCCCATAATGTACGCCGCGCGGACTTCCCCATTGGCCGCACGATGCGGTAGCTCGCTAATACGATAGCCGGTATGCGCCGGCAGGTTTTCGACGCCCCAGGCTTTCGCGAACTTCTCGCGGTTTTCGGCGACGTTCACGAACTGATAGCCCGGATAGGTATCCGGCAGGGCGCCCATATCACAGGCTCCCTGAACGTTATTTTGCCCGCGAACCGGGTTGACGCCGACGCTCGCTTTGCCCAGATTGCCGGTCAGAATCGCCAGGCTGGTTAGCGCGCGCACCGTCTCTACGCCCTGGTAGAACTGAGTGACGCCCATACCCCACAGAATGGTGGCCGTCGTGGCGCGGGCATACAGTCGGGCGCACGCGCGAATATCCTGCGCGCTAACGCCGGTAATCTCTTCAACCGACTCCGGCGGATAGCTTTCGACAATTTTGCGGTACTCTTCAAAGCCCTCAGACCGCTGGGCAACAAAAGATTTGTCGTAGAGATCCTCCGCAATAATGACGTGGCCGATGGCGTTTAACAGTGCGATATTCGAACCATTTTTTAGGGCCAGATGCATATCGGCAATCCGGGCGGTTTCAATACGCCGGGGGTCACAGACAATAATTTTTGCGCCGTTTCGCTTCGCATTAAGCACATGATTGGCGACGATAGGGTGAGAATCTGCCGGATTGTAGCCGAAGATAAACACCAGGTTACTGTTATCAATTTCGGTGATGGCATTGCTCATGGCGCCGTTACCGACCGATTGGTGCAGACCTGCAACCGAAGGGCCGTGTCAGACGCGCGCGCAGCAGTCGACGTTATTCGTGCCGATGACCGCGCGGGCGAACTTTTGCATCACATAGTTGGTTTCGTTGCCGGTACCCCGCGAAGAGCCGGTCGTTTGAATGGCATCGGGGCCATATTGGGCTTTGATCTCGCTAAGCCGCGTGGCGACATAATCCAGCGCCTCGTTCCACGAAACGGCTTCCAGCTTGCCGCCGCGCTGGCGACGTATCATCGGCGTTTGCAAACGTGGCGTCAGAATGCGGGTATCGTGGACAAAATCCCAGCCGTAGTAGCCTTTCAGACATAGCGTACCCTGGTTATTTTTGCCCATCGCCGCTTCGGCGCGCACGATTTTACCGTCGTCGATAACCAGCCTTATTTTGCAACCTGCGGCACAGTAGGGGCATATGGTAGTGACGTTTTTCATGGCGAACATCTCCTCCTTAAAAAGGGTCGGTCGATGAAACGGCTAAAAAAAGGAAAACAAGCAAAACCGACTCTGAATTCCTAATGCCACAGCCGTCTGGACAACCGGCATACTGAGCAGTACCAGCACGAAAGCGGCGATCGTTAAACGTAATAGCATGGTGGCCTCCCTGTGTGGCAAGCGTCGCCGAACGACGCCTGCGAATCAGCGATTATTCTTCCTGATTTTGCTGTTTTTTGACCTTACGCATCAGCAGCAGCATGCGCATGGTGCGCGGCTGGCGGTGAGAAACATGAGGATCGGGAATCAGGCCGGTATGCTTGTTGTAGCCGTTAAAAAACAGGTTCAACGTTACGGCGCTGAAGGTGGCAAGCATAATTCCGCTATGCAGCAGCGGTTGTAACGCGCTGGGGAACTTCGAGAAAAAATCGGCGGAAAGCGTTGGCGTGAGGCCAACCCCCAGACTTATTGCGACGATATAGAGGTTATAACGATTAGTTGAATAGTTGATGCGGGCCAGAATACGGATCCCTGTCGCCAGAACCATGCCAAACATGACCAACCCAGCCCCCCCGAGGACGAACTGCGGAATCGAGGCCACCAGCACTGCCATTTTAGGTACCATGCCAAATAAAATCAGGATCCCGCCGGACGCGACACAGACCCAACGACTATGAACACCGGTGACACCCACCAGCCCAATATTCTGCGAGAATGACGTGTGAGGGAAGCTATTGAAAATGCCGCCAAATAGCGTTCCAAAACCATCGACACGTAAACCACGTACGATATCCTGCGGCGTTAATTTGCGACCCACGATTTCACCCAGGGCTAAAAACATCCCCATCGATTCAATAAAGACGATGATGACCACGGCAGTCATCGTAAGAATAGAGATCGGATCAAAAATCGGGGTGCCAAGCGCCAGCGGAGTCACAATGGCAAACCATTTCGCGTCGTATAATCCAGCGAGGCTGACCTCATTCATCATCATTGACAGGATAAAGCCGAAAATAATCCCCAGCAGCACCGCGACGTTAGACATAAAACCTTTCGCAAATCGGGTTACCAGTAGAATAAATAGTAATACCGCAAATGAAATGCCGAGATAAACGGGACTGCCATATTCCGGGTTACCTTTACCACCCGCCGCCCAGTCAATACCAACCTGGATGATGCTTAAACCTATAGAAGTAATAACAACACCGGTAACGAGAGGCGGAAATAGCGGCATTAATTTACCGATCAGCGGCGCAATAAGCGTGGTAATAATCCCCGCACCGATTGTTGCGCCGAAAATACCCATCAACCCAATATCGGGATTCACGCCAATCGCCAGCATCGGCGTGACTGCGGCGAACGTGACTGACATAATCACCGGCAGACGAATACCCATAAATCGGCCAATGCCAATACATTGTAATAGTGTCACTACGCCGCAGCAGAAGAGGTCGGAGCTTATCAATAGGGCAACGGTGTCTTTACTTAACCCTAACCGGTTGCCAATCATGAGGGGAACGGCAACAGCTCCCGCGTACATCACCAGGACATGCTGTAATCCAAGAATGACCAGCTTGCCCGGGGGAAGGACACGCTCCACCTCATCTACCGCTTTGTTGCTACCAGTGACCGATGGTGGCTGAGAATCAATGGCGCTCATAATATGTTTCTCCTTAATGTTTCACCGTTGGCCATTCATGGCCAACGGTGTTATCAACGAACAGCGATGAAATCTCTGAGATCTATGCTTAGGTAATGCCAGTTTTTTATCCGATGGTGATTTGATTGTGGAAATGCGTTTTTAATCACAGAAAGTGACATTGCCTAACGCTGAAAGCAGGCTTTTATGAGAGGACGGGTAGTGCTATTTCTCAGAGTGAGAAGACTTAATCATTATGACTCGCAATATGATTCATATCATGCTGATAGCGTAATTTTTTTTGCGGCGATTTCATCATCATTTTTTGATGCCGTTGGCAAAAATAAACTTCATTTAGCAAGAAAGGAAGAAAGCGCCTGAATATTGCATCGCGACCCTTGAAGAATATCTGAATAATAAAAGGGAAGCCAATGAACCGATTTATTGTTGCTGATGCTACCAGCTGTATTGGTTGTCATGCCTGCGAGATTGCCTGCGTTACCGCCCATCATCAGGATAACTGGCCGCTACATCGCCACGATTTCATGCCGCGTATTCATGTTGTTTTCCTCCGCAAAGAGAGCCGTACCGCCACCTGTCGCCACTGTAATGACGCGCCCTGCGTGGCTTCCTGCCCAACAGACGCCCTTTATTTCGCCGATAACAGCATCCAGTTGAAGCAGGAAAAGTGCATTGGCTGTAAGAACTGCGTCATCAGCTGCCCATTCGGGGCCATCGAAATGGTGGCAGCCAACGAAGACGCGCCGCCGCTGGCGCAGAAATGCGACCTGTGTAGCGAACATCCCAGCGGTCAACCGGCCTGTGTGGCAACTTGCCCAACGCAGGCGCTGCGCTTGATGGATGCACAACAGCTCGAAAAATTACGCCGTGAACGCCAGACGCGTACTGTGCTCGGACAGCCGGTGCAACCGCGTCAGCCTGGCCGTCGCGAAATGTTTCTGGCAAAACCGCCTCGCGTCGGGGCCAGGAAGATGGACGCCGCGCAGCGCAAAACGGATTTCGAGGAGATTTATTACGGTTTGTCCTGTTCAGACGCCGAATATGAGAGCAAGCGCTGCCTGAGCTGCGCGCAGAAAGCATGGTGCAACTGGACCTGTCCGCTGCACAACCACATTCCCGATTTTATTCGCCTGGTTAATGAAGGAAAAATCATTGAAGCGGCGGAGCTATGCCACCAAAGCAGTTCGCTGCCGGAAATCTGTGGCCGCGTTTGCCCGCAGGATCGTTTATGTGAAGGGGCATGTACGCTGAAAAACGAGGGCGGCTCGGTCGCGATTGGTAATCTCGAACGCTACATCACCGACACCGCGCTGGCGATGGGCTGGCGTCCGCAGGTGGTTGGCGTGACGCCGCGTAAGGAGCGGGTTGCCATTATTGGCGCGGGGCCTGCGGGGTTGGGCTGCGCTGATATGCTGGCGCGTGCGGGCGTGCAGGTGGATGTTTTTGATAAGCATCCGGAAATTGGCGGGCTGCTGACGTTCGGCATCCCGCCCTTCAAGCTGGATAAAGGGATCCTCGGTATGCGCCGGACGATCTTCAACGAAATAGGCATTCAATTCCATCTGAACCAGGAAGTTGGCCGTGATGTCGACTTTAACGATTTAGTCGCCAGTTACGACGCGGTGTTCCTCGGCGTCGGTGCCTATGGCCTGATGGCGGCGGGGCTCGAAGGTGAAGACGCGCCGGGCGTGATCCAGGCGCTGCCGTTCCTGATCGCCAGTACCCGTGAGGTGATGGGTCTGGAAGAGAGTCCTGAGTATCCGCTTATCGACATCCAGGGCAAGCACGTTGTGGTGCTGGGCGGCGGCGATACCGCGATGGACTGCCTGCGTACGGCAGTGCGACGCGGGGCCGCGAGCGTGACCTGCGCTTATCGTCGTGACGAGCTGAGCATGCCGGGGTCAAAAAAAGAGGTGGTCAACGCGCGGGAGGAAGGCGTGGAATTCCAGTTCAACGTCCAGCCGCAGTATATCCAGCGCAACCGCAAGGGGCAGGTCAGCGCGGTCGGCATGATCCGCACCGACATGGGCGAGCCGGGCCCGGACGGACGTCGTCGCCCGAGACCGATTGTCGGCTCTGGCTTTGAGCTACAGGCGGATGTGCTGATCATGGCATTTGGTTTCCAGGCCCACGATATGCCGTGGCTACGCGGCCAGGGCGTACAGTTGGACCGCTGGGGGCAAATCCGTACCGGTGGAGCCGGTCGCGGCACCACGCAAACCAGCAACGACAAGATTTTTGCCGGCGGTGACGCGGTACACGGCGCAGATCTTGTCGTCACGGCGATGGCGGCGGGGCGTCAGGCCGCCAGTGAAATGTTGACGCTGTTCAACAGCAAGGAGGAGGCATGACCAGCTTTATCATGGCAAATCCAGCGGCTTGTATCGGCTGTCGCACCTGCGAGATAGCCTGCGCGCTGGAGCATGCCACAGAACACGCGGCGTTCGCGCCGCGCTTAACGGTGCTGCGTCTGGATACGCTTAGCGTGCCGGTAATGTGCCATCAATGCGAAAATGCCCCCTGTGTGGGGGCATGCCCCGTTGGCGCATTAAGCATGGGGGACGAGCGAGTGGAAGCCGATGCCGCCCGCTGTATTGGTTGTCAGAGCTGCGTGGTGGCCTGTCCGTTTGGTGTGATTACCGTAGAGGTGAGCAAAAATCAGTTGGCAACAATTGTGAAGTGCGATTTGTGTCATGACCGCGAGCGCGGCCCGGCCTGTATTGACGTCTGCCCAACCTCTGCGTTAAGCAAAATCACCGGCGAGGCGCTGGCGGAAATGCAAAAGCAGCGCAAGATAACCACCGCGTTCTGACGTGATTGCCGGGGACGAGTGGCTTCCCCGGCAACAATAGGTATAGCAATTTGTTTTAGTTGGCCCGGTAAACCTTGCGTTTACCGGCCATTGATTGTGGATCAGTCTAGCCCATCCATCCGTTTCCACATCTTCGCCGCTACGTTGCGCGCCTCGGCAAAGATCGGCTCGCAGTCGAAGGTAAACTCACGGTTTTCATACACCATCACGCCGTTGACCATCACGCTGTGCACGCTGCTCGATCCCATGCCAAAGGCGATATGTCCGGCGATGTTCTCCGCCACTAGCGGGGTAGGCGGCAGATAATCGCAGACGGTGAGATCCGCTTTATAACCCTCTGCAATACGGCCAAACTGTGCATTGAAGTTGCGACTGAGCAGGGTATTACCGTTGCTGAGCGCGCGAGCAAAGCTGTCTGGCCAAAGCGGGCCACCGGCGTCGCGGTGTTTAAAGAAGGCGAACTTCAGCTCTTCAAACATGTCGGAACCTATGCCGTCGGTACCCAGCGCCAGATTACGATAGCGGGTGAGCTTGTGGTTATAGCCCACGTGGTTATTCATGTTGGAACGCGCGTTATGCACCAGGAAACCATCGTGCTCATTGAGCAAGGCGATATCGGCATCAGAGAGATACAGGCCGTGAGCAATCAGCGTTTTACTGTCGATGAGGTCAAATTCCGCCAGGCGAACCAGCAAATCCTTACCGTAGTGATGGTGGCTATGTGAGACGTCGTAACTGTCCTCCGCCGCGTGGATATGCAGCCCGCGCCCGGTCGCTTTTACCGCTTCGCTGAGCATGGATAAACCCTCATCGGTCACGGTGAACGGCGCGTGTGCGCCGATATGCGCCTCGACCAGATAGGGCTCTTTCCCCGTTTCCCGCGCGCGGTCTATTTCGCGCGCAAAACGGATATTCTCTTCCACGCTGGCCTGTAGCTCTTGCTGACCGCCGTTACGATCGGTGGTTTCAAAGCAGGTCATGCCGCGCAGACCGACTTTCAGGAAAGCGTTACGCAGTTGGCTGAGTGACCCGGCAATGTAATTTGGCGAGGCATGATGGTCGATGACCGCCGTACAGCCGCTGCGAATCGCCTCCATCGCGCAGATAAGCCCGCTGTAGTACAGCGATTCTTCGTCCAGCGCGCGGTCCAGCCGCCACCATAGGTTTTTCAGCGTGGAGATAAAGTCCGGGCTCGGGGCGATATTGGCCTGAATGCCGCGCGATAATCCTGAATAGAAGTGGTTGTGGGAACAGACCATCCCCGGCATCACCAGCTTGCCGTGCATCTCTTTGATTTTTGCCTGCGGGTATTGATGGCAAAGATCGTGCCCGACCGCGACGATATCCGTATGTTCAATCACGATATCGACATTTTCCTGCACCATTGCCGGATAGAGTTGGGCGATGGTGGCGTTTTTCAGCAGTAACTGGCTCATACTTCAACGGCCCCCAGAAGATAGTGGTGATGACGATGGACATGGCTGATGATGCGGCACATGGCGTCCAGCTGCGGTGGTATCTGATTGAACTCCCCTCTGTCGTCGAGGGTCAGCAGCCAGGTCTGTTCATTCTGACGAATATGGACGCGATTTCCCTCAACCAGGAAGCCTGGATTGCTGCTGTTGGTGAAATCCTGCGGCAGGCTGAAAACGGTGATTTTGTCTTTGTACGGTTTACCCTGCCAGGGGCAGAACTGGGCGCAGTTGCCGCATTCATTACAGTAGGCGTCAAGGTGCAGCGTCTGATAGCGGTTTTCAAAGCCGGGAACGGCAATGGAAACGTTGGCACGGTTCGGGCAAACATCCACGCATTTGCTGCACACATAGTTGCATTCCAGGCAACGGGCGGCTTCCTGAGCAACGAAAGCATCGCGATCGTCTTTGCCGACGTTGGCAACCACGATGGCCCCTTTACGCCGGTAAACTTCGGCGGGATCGACGTTGTTCCAGTGCTTGTCACCATGGTGGCTGCGGATGTTTTCTCGCGCCAGAATGGCATCCGTTGCCCGGCGTGCGTTACCGATGGCAGAAACAATTGACGACGGGCCGCGCTGAACGTCGCCAATCAGGAAAACGCCCGATTTACGGGTTTCACCGTCGGCGTTCACTTCCGGCCAGCCGTTTGCGTCCAGCGGAATGCCCATCTCAGCCAGCGCCTCGCCGTCCTGTTGTTCGCCGATGGCGGTAATCAGCGTGTCGACCTGTAGCGTACAGGTTTTTGCTGTCTCAACCGGGCGGCGACGGCCTTTTTCATCAACATCACCCAGCGCCATGACGCGTACGGTTAGCGTACCGTCGGCATCGAATCGCTCTGGATTATTCAGGAAGCGGAAGGTGACGCCATCGTGTACCGCTTCTTCATACTCCTCGCGCCAGGCGGGCATCTCCTGCTGCGAACGACGGTAGATGACGGTTGCCTGCTCGACACCCGGCACGCGCAGGGCGGCACGGGCACAGTCCATCGCGGTATTCCCCGCGCCTATAATGGCCACGTGCTTACCTAACTGCAGGTTATCGCCGCGGTTATATTCGCGCAGGAAGGACAACGATTTACGCACGTTCGGGTTATCGCCCTGCAGCTTCACGCCGCTGTTTTTATCGGTACCGGTGCCGACCAGAACGTAGCGGAAGCCCTGTTGCTGGAGTTTTTCCACCGTCAGGTGCGGGTCGCAGCCGTAGACAATGTTGACGCCGTGGCTCACCACAAAGTCGATATCCTGCTGGATAAGCTCGCCGGGAATACGGAACTGCGGAATGATATTCCGCACCACGCCGCCCGCGTTGGCTTCGCGTTCAAATAACGTGACACTGTAACCTGCGCGCGCGAGAAAATACCCCGCAGCCAGACCTGCTGGCCCTGCGCCAATCACCGCCACCGGATGCTGGGTACCGGAACCGGCGGGTTTATGCCAGCGACGCTGATATTCATCCCAGCCTTTTTCGAGGGCGATTTTCTTTAATTCACGAATATTCAGCGCGCTGTCGTAGTCGAGGCGCGTACAGTTGTACTGACACTGGTGGTCACAGATATGGCCGGTAATGGCCGGCAGCGCGTTGCGCTGATAGATAAGTTCCAGCGCGTCGACATAACGCTGTTCACCCATCAATCGAATGTACTCTGGGATATCTTGCTTGATGGCACAGGCGCTCACGCAGGGGGCAACGTAGCAGTCAGTCAGCGGCAATTTTTCACCGACATCGATACGATCGTCCGGCTTCCAGTGCTTCTGGGTATACTCCATGCTGACCGCTTTTTCCGCCAGCGCGTTCAGGCGCTTCACGTCGACCTGCGTCATCTGCCAGCCATCGGCCTGTTCCAGTTCGCGCATGCATTCGCTTAATCGCAGATAGCCGCCGGGTTTGAGCAGGTCGGTGGCCATGGTGATCGGACGAATGCCGGTCTCGAAAATATCACGAATGTTAAGCTGGCTGGCGCCGCCGGAGTAGGAGATGGGCAGCTTGCCGTCAAACTCACGCGACAGGAGGGCGGCCACGTTGATCGACAGCGGGAACAGCGCGCGCCCGGACATATACATTTCGTCGCCCGGTAGCGCGCCCTTGTTGTTCACCGTACCGAGGGTATTAGTCAGCTTCACGCCGAAGCCAAGATGTTTAGTTTTGGCCAGCGTCATCAGACGCTTAAGCATCTCCAGCGCCTGCTCAATTTTCAGATCGTGGTCAAAGGAGGCTTCATTCAGGCCGATATAGCCAAAGCCGCAGGTATCGAGAATTTCACGTACCCGCGCGAAGCCCAGCAGCGTTGGGTTGAGTTTCACGAAGGTATTCAGCTGCTTCTCTTCCAGCATATAGCGGCAGATGGCTTCAATTTCGTCAGGCGGACAGCCGTGCATCGTGGAGAGCGTGACGCCCTGAACCAGTTTTGCCGGAATGCGGCTCGCCAGCGCCGCTTTTTCTGGTCGATTTTTCTGCAGCCAGCGGGTCAGTGTATCGCGATACTGGGCAAATTTTGGCTGCGATCCTGCGTTCATCATGTTGTCGATGAACTGTTGCATCGGTGGCTGTTTGATACCTTCGAGGTTATAGCCCACGCTCATATTGAAGATAAACGACTTGCCGTCTTTGACCGGCGTCAGCGGTAGAATCTCCTCCAACAGATGCAGAATAAACCACGCTTTCAGATACTCATCCCAGGCTTTCAGCAGGGTAAATTCGGTGGACCATTCGGTATTGAAACATTCATCTTCCGCGTCGATACAGGGTTTTTCCAGTTCCAGGCGGTCGAGGATCTGTACCGTTTTGAGTTCGATAAACCGTCCGCCGGTCAGCCAGGACGTAATAATGTTTTGCGCCAACTGGGTATGCGGCCCGGCAGCCGGGCCAATCGGCGTCGCGCAGGTTTCACCAAACACGCCGACCTTATGCGGAGCGTTTGGCGTGTAAAATTGCTGTTCCGGGATACCAAAGATGGAACGATGATTCTGGTATTCATCAAAAATACGCGTTAAAAGTTCCTCAAACGGAACGGGACGCATGATATCGCCCATAATCCTCTCCTTAGACTTACCTGTTAAATCATAGTGGCCGGTATTGCGATAATTCCGACGGATAAGAGGAGGTCAGCAACAATCACACCAGATATTGAGATAATAGAGAGAATTCGTGTAGAAATGTGAGAGAGATCTAAAGTTAAAACGGCGTAATGAAGCGTGATTTGGTTTGTTGATGCGAATTAAAATCACTCACACAACGGCGGTATGCTTATTTATCAATAATGATAGTGGTCTATCAAATTGATAATATCATTTGTGCATTGATTTATCGGTTCCGTTATTTAAGCGAATAAAGTCTTCCGGCGTATCGATATCGAGGATAATCGCTGGATTATTAAGCGTGAGAGTACGACAGGGGCCGGAGAGCAAGGATTGCCTTACTGACGTTCGGAGAGGGCCGCTTAAGCACCGCCGTAAATTGTTGGTAGATGAAAGAATGGGATGACCCGGAACCCCCGCGTAATGCGGCAACAGCGTGCCTTCGAAGCGCTGCTGCCAAAGATCATGATAAACGCCATCATTCAGGCACGGCAAATCACCGTGAGTGATAAAACAATAATCATGGCGTAATGCCTGAATACCCGCCTTCACCGAAGAATAGAGGCCTTGACGGAAGTCAGGATTATAAATCAGGGTCATATTGGGCAGGTCTGAATAACGCGTCATGAGTTCCCGATGCCGAAATCCCACCACTAAAATAATATGCGAGCAGCAGCGCTGCGCATTTTTAATACTTGCATCAAGTATTGTGCCATTCTGCCAGGGTAACATCATTTTCCATTGACCCATCCGAGAGGACAGCCCTGCGGCGGTAATAATGCAATCAACCTCCATTTTTATCTTTGCTCCTCAATCCAGGGAATTGGCGTAACATGGAAAATATACCGCACGTTGACGATCTGTTATGTGATTTAAACGCCACTGCCAGCCCTTTATTGATTGCCGCCGTCGGGGCGGGCGGTAAAACCAGTACCTTGTTCTGGCTGGCGGAGCTGTTTCAGCAGGCAGGGCGCCGCGTGCTGTTGACCACCACCACCCACATGTTTATGCCCGACACGTTGCCGGTAACCCTCTGCCGCGATCCGCAGACATTGCCCACCGCATTCTGGCAACAGCCGCTACAGGCCTGTTTTTCTGCCTGGCTGCCGGAGTCAGGAAAGGTCAGCGGTTTCACGCCAGCCCAACTGGACGCGCTCATGGCGAGTGGCCTGGCGGACGTGGTGCTGGTAGAAGCTGACGGTGCTCACGGTTTTGCACTTAAAGCGCCAGATGAGCACGAACCTTGCATCCCTTCTTCCTGTTGTTGCGTAGTTGCCATTACAGGGGCTGGGATGCTCGGAAAACCGATTGGGCCAGCCTCTGTCCACCGCTGGCCACTTTTTTCCTGCATTACCGGGGCCACGGCACATGACGTGCTCACGTGGCCGATGCTGCATCGCCTGGTTCAGCATCCGAATGGCGCATTTAAAGGTGCGCCGAGCGGCTGTCGGCGCATTTGGTTGCTCAACCAACTTTCTCAAAATGAGAATTTGCAGTCTGGCAATTTGATAATGAGAAAGGATGTCGACGCCATCTGGGCCGGGTCGGTCCAGTCGCGCCCGGCGATTACGCGCAGACGAGTGAGAAAGTGACTCCATTCTGGGGTAATGAAGGGATATCCATTTGAGGTTGTTATGAATATTTTCTCAGAAGCGGCAAGACTCGAAGCACAAAACCGTCCGTTCGCGCTGGCACAGATCGTCGATAGTCGTGGCTCCACTCCCCGACATTCCGCGCAGATGCTGATCCGTGATGACGGCAGTATTGTCGGCACCATCGGCGGCGGCATGGTTGAGCGCCGGGTCATTGATGAGGCCCTCGATGCCCTGCGCGAAAAGGCTTCGCGCATGTTTCATGGCCGAATGGCGCGTACCGGGGCCGATGCGGTGGGTTCGGATTGCGGCGGTGCGATGTCAGTTTACATCAGCGTTCATGGCCTGCGCCCCAGACTGGTATTGATTGGCGCCGGTCATGTGAATCGTGCAGTAGCCCACAGCGCTGCGCTGCTGGGTTTTGAACTTGCGGTGGCGGATATTTATCCGGAAAGCCTCAATCCTGAACATTTCCCGCCGTTCACCCAACTGGTCCACGCCGAGAGCTTTGGCGCAGCCGTGGATAAACTGGCCGTTCAGCCGGATAACTATGTGCTGATCGCCACCAATAATCAGGATCGCGAAGCGCTGGATAAGCTGATCGTGCAGCCTACCGCCTGGCTGGGCCTGCTCGCCAGCCGTCGTAAAGTGCAGGTGTTTTTACGCCAGCTGCGCGAGAATGGCGTTGCAGAGGAACACATCGCCCGGCTGCACGCACCGGTGGGCTATAACATTGGCGCCGAGACGCCGAATGAAATCGCCATCAGCGTATTGGCGGAAATACTACAGGTTAAAAATCACGCACCAGGCGGGCTGATGATGGCCAGCGACTCTCCAACGCAGCCGCTGCGGGTGGCTATTCGCGGGGCGGGAGACATTGCGACGGGGGTTGCGCTGCGACTGTGGCATGCCGGTTTTAAAGTGGTGATGCTGGAGGTGGAGAAACCGACGGTAATTCGCTGTACAGTGGCCTTTGCCCAGGCGGTTTTTGACGGTGAAATGACGGTAGAAGGCGTCAGCGCGCGCCGCGTTGCATCTGTCCAGGAAGCGATGCGGGTGGCGGAGAACGGTGCCATTCCAGTGCTGGTTGATCCGCTGTGCGAATCGCTGCGTGAGCTGAAGCCAGACTGCGTGGTCGATGCGATCCTTGCGAAAGAGAATCTGGGGACTCACTGCGGGCTGGCCCCGTCGGTGATTGCGCTTGGCCCGGGGTTCTGCGCCGGAACCGACTGTCATGCGGTGATTGAAACCAACCGCGGCCACTGGCTGGGGCAGGTTATCTATCAAGGCCGCGCGCAGGACAACACCGGCATACCGGGAAATATTATGGGGCACACCGCAAAACGAGTCATCCGCGCGCCCGGTGCGGGCGTGATGCGCGCTCGCGTGAAGCTGGGTGATATTGTGAACGAAGGTGATGCGATTGCTACCGTTGGTGACATTGAGATCCTGGCGCCGCTGAGTGGCATGGTGCGCGGGCTGTTGAATGACGGTCTGGTGGTGGATATTGGGTTTAAAATCGGTGATATCGACCCTCGAGGTGACAACGCGGACTATACCAGCGTATCGGATAAGGCGAGGGCGATTGGCGGTGGCGTGCTGGAGGCACTCATGACGCTAACAAACCAGCGCATTAAACAGCAGAATCGTCGCCCGGTAGAGGCATAAACCCACGCCGGGGAGGCTCAAAGCCTAACCCCGGCGTCACGTTGTTCGGTTTTTATCCCTCGATGATCGTGCCGGTTTTTCCTTCAATAGCTTCTTTCGCTTTGTTCAGAACGGTAATCAACGCTTTACGCCCCGGACGAGAACGGGCAAAAGAGGCCGCAGCCTCCACCTTCGGCAGCATGGAACCTTTTGCGAAGTGGCCTTCTGCAATAAAGCGGTCGGCGTCGCTAAGCGTGAGTTTATCCAGCCACTGTTCGTTGGGTTTACCAAAGTTAATGGCCACTTTCTCCACCGCTGTCAGGATGATGAGCATATCGGCATCAATCATCGCCGCCAGCTTCGCGCTAGCCCAGTCTTTATCAATAACCGCGCTGGCGCCGCGCAAATGGTTACCTTCGCGGATCACCGGGATCCCGCCACCGCCGGCGGTGATCACCACATGGCAGGCATCCATCAGCGCTTTCACCGTCTCTTTTTCAATAATATCGACAGGCTTCGGTGAAGCGACCACGCGGCGATATCCGCGCCCGGCGTCCTCTTTCAGGATGTAGCCCTTCAGGGCCAGCTGTTCCGCCTCTTCTTTGCTGAAGAAGGAACCAATCGGTTTGGTTGGGTTGTTGAATGCCGGGTCGTTGGCGTCTACCTCTACCTGAGTAATCAGCGTGGCGACCGGAATATGCATATTGCGTGACAGTAGCTCTTCACGTATCGCATTTTGCAGGTCATAACCGATATATCCCTGACTCAGCGCCACACAAACGGACATCGGTAGCATCGGCGTATGGGCATCGGTTTTTGCCGCGGCTTCAAAGGCCAGGTTGATCATCCCCACCTGTGGGCCGTTGCCGTGCGTCACCACCACCTGGTGGCCGTGAGCAATCAGGTCGACAATCGCCTGCGCGGTTTGTTTAACGGCCTGCATTTGCCCGGCCAGATCGTCGCCCAGCGCGTTTCCGCCCAGAGCGAGTACGATTTTTTTACTCATGACATCCTCTCTTTAAATGGGTATTCCGCTCATGGGAATCGGAGCGGAAGAAAAAGGGCTGCGCCGCAGGAAACGGCCCTGGCCGGCGACGCCGCAGAAGGTGCCGTTACTGAAGATGACCCGGCCGCGCGATAGCGTCTGGCGAATAGAGCCCTGGCAGATAAAACCTTCCCACGGTGAATAGTCGGCGTTGTCGTGCAGCATTTCGTGACGAATAGTGGTGGTTCGGCGCGGATCGATAATAACGACGTCGCCGTCCGCACCAGCCGCCAGCACGCCCTTATGTGGCCACAGGCCGAACAGCTTCGCCGGGTTAGCGCTGGTGAGGGCGACGAAATGCTCGGGCGTAATACGTCCGGTCATCACGCCGTGAGAGAACAGCAGTAAAAGACGGTTTTCTACCCCCGGCAGACCGTTCGGGCAGCGGCTAAAATCGCCGTTTGACAGATGCTGACGCTGGGCCATTGAAAAGGCACAATGATCGGTGGCTATCACATCGATGGAACCGTCGCTCACCCCGCACCACAGCGAGTCATTGTTGCTGGCATTACGCAGCGGCGGGCTGAGCAGATATTTCAGCGCATCCTCGCGTTCATAGCAGCGGTCATCGAGCAACAGATACTGCGGGCAGGTTTCCACCCACACCGGCTGATGACGCGAACGCGCCAGCTTCAGGTATTCCAGCCCCAGTCCGTTCGACAGATGCACGATGTACAGCGGCGCATTGCCGGCGAGCTGCGCCAGATTAATCATGCGCGCGATAGCCTCCGCTTCGCATTCCAGTGGTCGACTCAGGGCGTGATAGCGCGGCGCGGTTTTACCCTGTGCCAGAAATTCAGCACGTTTACGGGCAATGGCGGCGTCATTTTCCGGGTGCACGGTAGTGAGTGCGCCAGCGCTGTGCAGATGACGCATCACCTGAAATACGTCGTCATCGCTCAGCTTGTACTGGTAGGTTAGATAGAGTTTGAAGCTGCTGATCCCCGCATCGACCATCAGGGGAATTTCATCGAGGATCGCGTGATTGATGTGCTGAATGACACCGTGAAAGCTGTAGTCAATTACCGCTTTGTAGGCGGCGTAACCGAGATAGGTTTCCAGTTGATGGCGCAATCGACAGCCCGCCGGGCCAAATCCCATATGATCGACAATCGTGGTCGTACCGCCACAGGCCGCTGCGCGGGTACCGGTAAAAAAATCGTCGCAGCTGCGGGCCAGACCGGTATCAATGTTGAAATGGGTATGAACATCCACGCCGCCGGGCATCACGTAGCAGCCGCTGGCGTCAATGACTTCACAGGGTTGTTCAACGGTTATCTCTTCGGCCAGTTGGCTGATCAGGCCATTTTCAATGAGCAGGTCCTGTCTGGCCCGTCCGTCGGCGTTGACGATAGTGCCGTTTTTAATCAGTACGCGCATATAAACTCCAGACTCCCGCCGCGAGCGGCGGGAGGAATAGAGGACTACAGTGACTCGGTGGCCAGCCAGCTCAGCGGAATTGCGGCATACATTGCGGCGCAGGTGACCAGGTGAGACTTCCAGGTTTTTTCATTTGGCGCGTGGGCTTCCGGTTCTTTACCTGGACCAAAGCCAATGACCGGAATGCCGTGACGGCCCATAATCGAGACGCCGTTGGTGGAGAAGGTCCACTTATCGACCACCGGGGCTTTGCCGAAGAGGCCTTCATAGGCATTGCTCAGCGCACGCACGGTGAAGTGATTCTCTTCCACCTTCCAGGTTGGGAAGTAGCACTCGGTCGGATACACCAGCCCGGTCCATGATGGACGGTCATAGTTGTACATAGAGACCACCGCACCGGCTTTTTGTACCGCAGGCAGGGCACGAATTTCCTCCAGCGCGCCTTCCCAGGTTTCGCCCCAGGTCAGACGGCGGTCAATGGAGACGGCACAGCTGTCGGCGACCGCGCAGCGGCTTGGTGAGGTAAAGAAGATTTCTGATACGGTGAGGGTGCCTTTACCCAGGAATTCGTCGTTGCCCAGCTTATGGGAAAGATCCTGCAGTTCGTTGAGAATGGGCCCCATTTTAAAGATGGCATTATCGCCGCGTTCCGGCGCGGAGCCGTGGCAGCTGACGCCGGAGACATCGATGCGAATCTCCATGCGTCCGCGCTGGCCACGATAGATCTGGCAGTCGGTCGGTTCGGTACTGACCACAAACTCCGGACGAATGCCGGACTGTTCGATAATGTACTGCCAGCAAAGTCCATCACAGTCTTCTTCCTGCACAGTACCGGTCACCAACAGGGTATATTCGTCTTCCAGCCCCAGATCTTTAATAATTTTGCCAGCGTAGACCATCGACGCCATCCCGCCTTCCTGGTCAGACGCGCCGCGCCCGCCAATGAGTTCGTCGGTTTCCATGCCCTGGTAGGGGTCGAAGCTCCAGTTCTTGATATTACCGATACCCACGGTATCAATATGCGCGTCCATCGCCACCAGGCGCGGACCGTGGCCGATATAGCCCAGCACGTTACCCATGGGGTCGATTTCCACCTTATCGAAGCCCACTTTTTCCATCTCTTCTTTGATGCGGTGTACCACGCGCTTCTCGTCGCAGCTTTCGCTCGGGATGGCAATCATATCGCGCAAAAAGCGGGTCATGTCCTGTTGGTAGTGGTTGGCTTTTTCAACAATCAGTTTAAAAGGAATATGCTTAGCCATGAAGATGTTCTCCAGTTCTGAATTTGTAGGATTTATTGCGCTGCCGGATGTTTGCCTTCCCAGACAATTTCCCGATAGTGTTTGACGTCGGTATCGCCTTCGGTACTGATAATCAGCACAACGGATTGGCTATCCAGCTGCAGTTTGTTCATCAGCGCGTCGCGCTGTGGGTGATAGTGAACAGCGGCGAGCACGCCAAGACCGACCGCACCGGACTCCCCGGAAATGACTCGCGGATCGTGCCCCAGCGGATTGCCCAGCACTCGCATACCGAGCGCGGACACTGCGTCCTGGCAGGAGATAAACTGGCTGGCGCAGTTGCGAAGAACTTCCCAACCGAGCGGGTTGGGTTCACCGCAGGCCAGCCCTGCCATGATAGTGGCCATATCGCCGCCGACGTTTACCATCTGCCCCTTGAGCCCGGAGCGGTAAAGACAATCGGCCAGCTCAGGTTCCACAATGACAGAATGCAGATTCCCCGCACCGTAAACGTCGACCAGGTAGCCAAGCACGCCGCCAGCCAGCGCGCCGACGCCGCCCTGCAAGAAAACGTGTGTTGGGCGGGCGATGCCCATCGCCGACATCTGTTCCACGGCTTCATCGGCCAGCGTGGCGTAGCCCTGCATAATCCAGGTGGGGATTTTGGTGTAGCCATCCCATGCGGTGTCCTGCACCACCTCCCAGCCGTTTTTCTGCGCCGTCTGCATGGTGAAACGCACGGTATCGTCATAGTTCATATCGGTGACGATACACTCTGCGCCGAGTCGCAAAATGGCGTCCACGCGTTCCTGAGCCGAGCCTTTCGGCATGTAAATCACCGCGTTTTGCCCAAGCTGCTGCGCCGCCCACGCCACGCCGCGACCGTGGTTGCCATCGGTCGTCGTGGCGAAGGTCATTTTCTCTTTAATGCGTGATTTCAGGTCGTCGAGCGACAGTTCATTGATATTCAGCTGATACTTCTCACACAGTAATTGTGCGATCGCGTAAGAACCGCCCAGCATCTTGAAAGCGTTAAGGCCAAATCGCTGCGACTCGTCCTTCACCAGTATTTTATTTACGCCAAACAGGGCGGCCAGTTCATTCAGCGCGTACAGCGGCGTGGGCTGGTAGCCGGCAATTTTATGATGGAAACGGCGCGCCTGTTGCGCAGGCTGGCGCGAAAACAGCGGCGAAGGTTCGCCGGTGTAAAAACGGTTATCGGCAATATCCATTTTCAGTGAGAAAGCAGACATACACTGTCCTTATTCGTCATTACGGGAAGTGACGCTGGCCCGCAGGCCAGCGGAGGCGGCTATTTGATGCGTTTTTGCGCTTCGCCCAGCAGTTGCTCCAGCAGCTTGCCCGGTTTCGCGTATTTGCGGCAGAGGATCATGGCAGCGATGATGTACGGCTTCCAGCTGGCCTCTTTGTAGGTGGCGATACGGTATTTTTCGAACACCGCTTCGGTGACTTCGCCTTCGTTACAGGACACGCCGGTAATATCCGCCGGCAGGCAGTGCATATACAACGCGTCGCCGTCGCGGGTTTTCGCCATCATCTCTTCGGTGCAGTGCCAGTCTTTATGCTGGGCGTTCTGCGCCAGACAGGCTTTCTCCAGCGCCTTCAGGCCATCATGATCGTTGGCACGCAGTAGCTCGGTACGCTGTTCCATGACCTGATACGGCGCCCATGACTTCGGATAGACGATATCGGCATCTTTAAAGGCTTCTGCCATATCCGTTACCTGACGGAAGCTGCCGCCGGACGCTTTGGCGTTATTTTTCGCCACTTCAATCACATCAGGAATCAGGTCATAGCCTTCCGGGTGGGCGAGGGTGACGTCCATCCCAAACCGGGTCATTAGGCCGATAATGCCCTGCGGCACGGAGAGCGGCTTGCCGTAACTAGGGGAATAGGCCCAGGTCATGGCGATTTTCTTGCCTTTAAGGTTCTCCAGCGAACCAAAGTGTTCACGTAGCCAGGCCAGATCGGCCATCGCTTGCGTTGGGTGGTCAATATCACATTGCAGGTTAATCAGCGCCGGACGCTGCGGCAGCACGCCCTGTTTGTAGCCGTCATCGAGTGCTTCGCCCACTTCACGCATATAGGCATTACCTGCGCCAAGATACATATCGTCGCGAATGCCGATAGCGTCGGCGCAGAAAGAGATCATATTGGCGGTTTCGCGCACCGTTTCGCCGTGAGCAATCTGCGATTTGCCTTCGTCGAGATCCTGCTGCGCCAGCCCGAGCAGGTTTAGCGCAGAAGCATAGGAGAAGCGGGTTCGCGTAGAGTTATCGCGGAATACCGAAATTCCCAGCCCGCTGTTAAACACTTTGGTGGCAATGTTTTCCGCACGCAGCGTTTTTAACGCTTCCGCGACGTCCAGCACCTGTTTGAGTTCGTCCGGCGACTGTTCCCACGTCAGCAGAAAATCCTTATCATGCAGATTGGAATTCAGCGTGTTGATATCCTTAATCAGTTCGTTAACAGTTTTCATATTTCAATCCTGGTCGTGAATGACGGCTTATTGATTGCTGGTGGCCGCTGCGGCGAATGCCAGCGCTGATATTTCACTAACAATAAGCGTGCCAATTTCAAAGGGACCGAATGAGTTGCGGAGGAAGAGCTGAAATTATGAGATGGGCATCACGGAAAAGAAGCTATCACGGGGCGTGACAACAAATAGGATGATGAATAATTTCGCCATATTGTTATTTGCGTTTCGAGGCCGTTGACGGAATATTCAGGGGGCCGAGAGAGAAGTGCACCAAATTGATAAAATCACCCTGAAAATTATCACATTGATATGAAAGTGTGATACCACTTCCATATTTGCTTCAAGAACTGAAAAAGAGAAAGCACCTGCATCAATTATTGCTAAGGGCTGCGGTAGTATCATCGTAGAGAAATAAATGTTGTCGTTCACCCAGTTAGCTTTCAGTGAGTGATATTATGATACCTTCAAGCTCGTCATCTATCTTGATGCAGATTCAGCCGACAATTCAACGCTTTGCCCGTATGCTCTCCAGCGTTCTCCAGCTTGAAGTTGAAATTGTCGACAATTCGCTGTGCCGCGTGGCCGGTACGGGAAGTTACGGAAAATTTCTCGGTCGCAGATTAAATACAGATTCGCGACTTCTTCGTTACATTATCGAAACAAAGAAGGAGAAGGTAGTTACCCATTCTCGTTTTGACCCGCTCTGTAAAGGCTGTGAAAGTAAGGATACTTGTAAAGAAAAGGCCTTCCTTGGCACGCCGGTGATTTATCAGGAGCAGTGCGTCGGCGTTATTAGTCTGATTGCGCTGACGCGCGACCAGCAGGAGCGAATAAATGATAACATCACCGAGTTTTCCGATTATGTCCGTCACGTCTCTTCCATATTTGTCTCCCGCTTACTTGAGGATCAGAGCGGTGGCGACAATATCCAGAAAATGTTTTTAACGATGCTTGACAATATGGACCAGGGAGTACTGGTTGTTAGTCAGGAACAGAAAGTCAAATTTGTTAATCAGGCAGCGTTAAAAATCCTTGGGGCCACTCAGGGTAATATGGTGGGTAAAGAGATTCATTTTCGGCCGCTGACGTTCGCGCAAAATTTTATTCGCGGTCACGTTCAACATGTCATTTCTATTGATGATAAGAAAGAGCTTATCATTGGTCAGTTGCACGCAATTCAGGATCAGTGGCTGTTCCTGATGGCGTTTCATCAGTCACACTCTTCGGCAGATATTACCGCGCCGCAGGAAGGGCCGCAGATTGAACAGATGGTTGGAGAATGTCGGCCAATGCGGCAGCTGAAAAAGCTGATTACTCGCGTTGCCCCAAGCCCATCAAGCGTGATGATTGTCGGGGAAAGCGGAACCGGTAAAGAGGTCGTTGCCCGTGCGGTGCACAAGCTGAGCGACCGCAAAGATAAGCCGTTTATTGCCATTAATTGTGCAGCCATTCCCGAACAGCTGCTGGAAAGCGAGCTGTTCGGTTATGTGAAAGGGGCTTTTACCGGTGCATCGGCGAATGGCAAAACGGGGCTGATTCAGGCCGCTAATTACGGGACGCTGTTTCTGGATGAAATTGGCGATATGCCGCTCACGCTGCAGGCCAAGCTGTTGCGCGCTATTGAATCCCGTGAGATTCAGCCGGTAGGGGCAAGTCATCCGGTTCCGGTGGATATTCGTATCATTTCCGCCACCAATCAGAATCTCGAGCAGTTTATCGCCGAAGGTAAGTTCCGTGAAGATCTCTACTATCGGCTTAACGTTATTCCGCTACGTCTACCGCCGTTGCGTGAACGCCAGGATGATATTGAACTGCTGATTCACTATTTCCTGCATCTGCATACCCGACGGCTGGAACTGGTCTATCCCGGCGTCGCGCCGGAGGTGATTGCGCTGCTGAAAAGCTATCGCTGGCCTGGCAATATTCGTGAACTGAGTAACCTGATGGAGTATCTGGTCAACGTGGTACCTTCCGGCGAAGTGATCGATGTTTCTCTGCTACCGCCAAACCTGGTAAGCAGCGGCAAGGCCGGCGAGCGCGCGGATACACCGGGGTCAACTGTGGTCAGAGCCGTGAAAGATGAGGAGGGAGTGACCGGGCTCGAAGAGATGGAACGGCAGATGATTCGTGATGCGTTAAGCCGCTATAGCAATAAAAAGCAAGCGGCAGACGAGTTAGGCATCGGGATTGCCACGTTGTATCGCAAGATCAAAAAATACGATCTCATCGTAGTCTAGGCCGGTCGGCTTGCTCGATATAAATGACGGTAAGCTGGTGGCAGTACGGAGGGGAAATCGCAACCACGCACAACCGGTGGTTGCGTTCTTTATATTAACTCTCGCGCTTAGCGCGGCTGTTCGCCCATGGATCAAACGTCGGTTCCGCCGGCGTAATTGCTTTTTCGTCAGTCAACGAGTCCAGATACAACGCTTCCACTTCCGCACGAGCCCAGGGCGTTCGTCGCAAAAACTTCAAACTTGATTTCACGCTTGGATCGTTCTTGAAACAGTTGATGTTGATAAGCTTCGCTAACTGTTGCCATCCATAACGGTCAACCAGCGCGTTAACCTGCATTTCAAGGGTTACGCCGTGTAAAGGATCTTTGGAAGTCTGCGTGGTCATTGGATTCCGTAATTACTGATGGATAGGCGAGGGAAGGGTACAAGAAACCATCGCCAGCGGCAACGGTTGCGTTTTGCGGGATAACGACATTCCGGGTGTTAAAAACATGCTCGCTGAGTGATGTATTTACCCACATCGACCACTGTCAGCGTTTGCGGATCGGCATTGAGTACTACATTGCGAATCTGCGGGCAAAAAAGTTCGCTGCTCGAACGGCTGCATTCAAGCTGTATTAATGGCTGACTGGCATGTTCGGTTTGTACATGACGAAGCATGCCCTGATCGTTGCATTCATATCCCTGGCGACGAACTTTCTCTCTGGCATCGCCAAGGCGCATGCCAATCACGTTCAGATTCGCGACTTCTTCAGCGTGTGTGGTATTAGAGACACGCGTGAGCGAACAACCGCAGGTGGTGCCGAGCAGGAACAGTATACAAAACGCAGAAACGAGTTTATGTTTTGGCATCATAAGGTTAAGAACCTTGGCAAGGTACGACAAAGGTAGACGCTTACTCTTATTGCTGCAATAAAAAACGGGTTAGCGTCGCTACGTCAATTCTGAGGGAGAATGACCCGCGGCAAAACGCAGATTTCACGTAGCGCACGATACCCTACAATACCTGCGCTATCACATTTGTTATTTTATTTATATATTTCCAGCGTAGATAAATTATTAAAATAAATAAAAAACAGGCTCAAAAGAAAGCATAGGCATTGTTTATCTATAATGTTAAATATTGATAGAGTTAAAGTAACATTCCGAAAAACTTAGCTTTTCCATTTCTCATGGACGAATATTTATACATTGTGATATAATATGGCGGATAAAGCAAATAGATTATTATTCTGCCAGTAATTGTAAATAAATTGTCGAGGAGAGCATCCCAGTGGGACGTAAATGGGCCAATATTGTTGCTAAAAAAACGGCTAAAGACGGTGCAACGTCTAAAGTATATGCAAAGTTCGGTGTGGAAATCTATGCTGCTGCTAAACAAGGTGAACCAGATCCAGAGTTAAACACGTCTTTAAAATTCGTTATTGAACGTGCTAAGCAAGCTCAAGTTCCAAAACACGTTATTGATAAAGCCATTGATAAGGCTAAAGGCGGCGGGGATGAGACGTTCGTACAAGGCCGCTATGAAGGTTTCGGACCGAGCGGTTCAATGATTATTGCTGAAACATTGACTTCCAATGTTAACCGTACGATCGCGAATGTCCGCATGATTTTCAATAAGAAAGGCGGCAACATCGGTGCGGCGGGCGCGGTCAGCTACATGTTCGATAATACTGGCGTGATTGTATTTGAAGGAACAGACTCCGATCGTATTTTTGAAATTTTGCTTGAAGCTGAAGTTGATGTTCGTGATGTAACCGAAGAAGAAGGAAACATCGTTATTTATACCGAACCTACAGATCTTCATAAAGGTATTGCAGCTCTGAAAGCTGCCGGAATTACTGAATTCTCAACGACAGAATTAGAAATGATTGCGCAATCTGAAGTTGAACTTTCACCAGAAGATTTGGAAATCTTTGAAGGTCTCGTTGACGCCCTTGAAGATGACGATGACGTCCAAAAAGTATATCACAACGTTGCAAACCTCTAATTGAGGTTGTAATCGTTGAGGTTGGGGAGCGGCGTTTTAAGCAACTATCGTTTTAGTTTGCTGCTCCTTTTTGTTAACGCGTATAAAGCACAGCATGCTGCAGGGTACAGGGCTCTGTTTGACACTAACTTATCTGTTCGGATAGCATCGGGAGATGGATTGATGAAGCTTAAGCTAACCGTGATGAGTTCTGTGTCTACCAAATGTAATTTAACATAATATACATTATGCGCACCAACATAGAATCAGGCAGAATCCGGAGATTTGTAGACGTCATTGGCCTGGTCATAGATGGCCACGTTTGTGCGCATAACGATTGAAATGTCTTGCGGCCTTCACTGGGATTATCGGGCTCTCTGATAATTTATCTGATGGACCACATTCAAATGAAACGATTGATACTGACTCTGGCTACATGCCTTTCTTTTCCTGTTTCCGCGCTTGCTGACAATATCGTTTGTCACGATGGCTGGAGCATTGAGCGACACGTAACCGGAAGTGCTGATAGTGGTTTTCTGAGTTACGTAAAAGATGCAGGTATCATTAAACTATTCCATCGTGGCAAGCTGATTTCCGAAAAACGCATTCAGGACATTCAGCAATCTGTATATCAGACCGGTGGAGCCCCGCTTGTTAACTACGAGTTTGATGTTGATAAAAACAGTTTCTATATCCTTGCTCTGGATATGAGCACTCAGGGTGTATCAGGCGGTGAGCCGGATATCAAACTTTGGGGTACTGATGTAATGGGAATTGATTGCATTTTACAGGGAGGTGCTGAATGAAAAACTCAATCACCCTTCCCTTATTGATATCAATCTCCAGTCTGATGTTTGCAAGTCAGGCAATGGCAATAACTTCATCACAGATGCAGATGAGAATCAGTGCTACCTGTGATTCATATGCGAACTTTGCCAGAATCGCTGATTCAGATGTTATTTATGGTGCATGTATCACTGGGGCAAAAGACTCCATGCAGCGCCGTAATTCCACCTGCGAGAAGAAAATAAAGAAATTTAATGAACAAGCGGAAACTCTAATTGGAATGAAGCGAGCTGAGTATATTGAGGTTGCACAAGCGTATCGTACTGGCTGCAATATTGGAAAGCGAAACTAGACAGGGATAACATAAATGAACACATCTTTTTTGACAAAGTATCTTTCAAAGTTATCACTCATCATAAATCTCGTGTTGACTGTGATGCTGTGGTTCTGGTGTATCGGAACCAGCAATCCCGACTTCTTTAACTTAATGCAAGCTTATACTTTTCTCCCCGCCGATACGATAAAGGTCGCAACAACCATTATCTTTGTCATATGGGTAATCAGAAGCATAACAGCATATGAAGCGAAGGTTATCCAGTTTACTCAAGCTGACCTTTTAAAACAAATTCTTTCAGAGCTCAAATCCTCAGAAAGAAGAAATAAAATGAATGAAATTGATAAAGCAAAAGATAGAAAAGTGAACTTCGATGATGTCGATATTTAAATAACCCCCCCATAACTAATGAGAGCCTTCAATAATATGGAGGCTCTTTTCATTTTGTGATTTATCTTTTGTCAGCTCAAGCCGTAATGTTTATTTTGGTTTATTCTTTGTAAACTCAAGCCGTATGGCTCTCCTGCGGAGGGCTTAATACTGGAACAATATTGAGAGAGATTAAGATAAGATTCAGGGGTAAGGATAAGTACAGAAAACCGATTAAGATAAAAGAGTAATAATAGATATATAAAGAGATTAACCCCGGTTGGCGATTTGGCGATGGTAGCATGGATATTTTAATCTGTATATAAATTATATTTATTTTTTTATTTCCCCACCCTATCGGGTGAATATGGAGCAGCCCTACACCTGAATGCCATCCATGTAACGCCTCGTGGGCCACTTCAGCAACACAGGTAATGCAAAGGCATAGGTGATGACAGTGTCGCCCCAGAGCTGCACACAGAGAGCCTGCGGTCACTATATGTTCACACCTAATTTAACTGTATAAATAGACAGCGGTTCAGTTGCCTGACATTTCACACCTCTCCCGTCAATGCCCCCTTTTTATCCCCTGTTTATCGTGCATACATCACTCTCAGGACGCATTAACCCGCCATATAAGCCATTTACATGTGTCATTCTGGTGGCATCACACAGGGCTTCTGATGGGCTGTAACCGTATCTGTCACAATGCATCGCCTGAAATTTTGTTATTATTTATTTTTTTGAATGTATTCTTTATTTTAATCCTGACCTCTGGCAGTTGCGCTGGCCTGACAGAAGTTAAAGGGAAAAAGCAGGACCCGCCCCGATTCTTTTTCTCCCTTTCATTCGTCACTCAGGACATGTCAGATGACTTACTTTCGTAATAAAAAATATCACCAGAACTACAGCCATAACACGTTATTTCCCGGAGCTGTATTTGATACAAGGCATAATGGTAAATGCACCGTTCTTGGTCGCTCAGAAGATAAAACAAGACGTGGCTATTATGTTGTACAATTCAAAGACAGTGGCATAGTTAAGGAAGCCTATGGCACACATATTAAATCAGGCTCAGTCTCGGATGATGCATTCCCGTCCTCAGAAGAAGAACGCATAACGCTACTGATGAAGCCCCGTTATTATAACGTGGGATATATCGGAAACGGAAAACATTCCACAATTGAGAACACCAGAAGCCACCAGAGAACAAGGAAATTCATTCTCTGGCATAACATGCTGGCAAGGTGCTACATGACGGTTAAAGGGAAGCAGTATTTTAAAGGTTATAAAGGTGTGGAGGTTTGTGAAAGATGGCATAACTTCCAGAACTTCTGCAATGACCTCCCTGCACTTCATGGTTATGCCCTGTGGAAAAATAATCCCGGAGAATATGAACTGGATAAGGACTACTCACATCGACGAATTTACTCTCCCGATACTGTTTCATTTATCAGCACATCTGATAATGCACATGAAGCCAGATTAAGGACATCTGCAATGAGGATTCCCGGTGAGAGATATCATGAAATAAATAAAATGCGGGAAGAATTACTACAGGAGGCTGAAGATGTAATAAAGGAAAGCGGAATAAAATATGATGTTGTTCTTCATGGCAATATGCAGGTGATTGTTGCTGAAACCCCTTACGGAACGGTGGCATTCTACCCACTGACGCATAAAATCCAGCGAAATGGTTATATGACTGAAGGTGATGCTTTGGTCTATGTTCGCTACCTCCGCTGGCTCAGGTGTCAGTGGGAAAGCAGAAATCCTTTCATAGACTGCATTGCTGCAATCTCATGAAGATGCTATAAAATACACGTCAAATTAATGATTTACTATCATCTGATAGTCCCGGGATGAAGGCTAAATGCCCGCACTTCGTGCAGTCATTTAACATGTTCAATACATTATGCGCACCAATGTAATTCCAGGAGGAAAACCAGCTTTCAACGACGATGATTGTGCTGGTTGTTGCCCCGAACAAAATCCCCCTCAAATGCCGTTAACATCACGAAACCAGAACCCACGCTCGACATTGTGATTGTTGTGGGCCTCCCCGACGGATAAATTAGCGATATGCACCCAATCGGTATCTTCAGGAGAATGTATGTCCCCAGATTTATCCGGTCTGAACGTTATGTTCGTTGCAGGTTTTGGTCCTGTTACCCGCGACACCCATGCTAGCAAATCATTTTATATTGATGCGCTTAACCTGCCGCTGAAAGCTATGGATGGCAATAGTGATTATTTTACTCCGCTGTGTTGTTCCAGTTGCTGTACGGCCCTGGTGACGGCGGGACGATGAATTTGCAGGTTGACCGAAAAACCATTCGCCGTGAACCTGATCCCCACTCCGGAGAATGATATCTGGACGCCGGGAATTCTACAGGTGATCAAAGAAGAAGCGGTAAAAGCCGTGGTTTACACCGGCTACAGCGACGGCGCGATTATTCCCGCACTGTTCGACGAACTGAAAGCCGCCGGCATCGTCATTATTTATCGCGATATCAACCCGACGCCCGCGAATAGCCGCGCAGCGGAACGAGCAGGAGCCGATATGATTGTTGCCACCGGTTTTGATGAAGGTGGCACCCTACCCGGTACCGCGCTGGGCGCCGAAGGGATTTTACCGCCTTCAGCGGCCGAGGTGCGAAGAATAAGCGCCGTATCCAGACCGGGCGTTAGCGTGAGCACCAGTGCGGCAAGCGAAAAAGCAAGAAGGGAGTCTGCAACAGACATTTTCGACCTCCGAAAGCAAGGATACTATTGCAGGTTTTACTTTTTGGCAACATTTTTGGCCCGACGAGAATGCCGGGCCAGAGAGGGATCAGGCGAACTTGAGATAGCCTTTTCGCCCTCGATTTGCACCGGGTAAATCGTCATCCCTCGGTCAATGGGCTGCACATTGCGTTGCCGGTTTTGATACAGAAGCGCCCTTGATGGAGCGGGCACTCAATTTCACCGTTCTCCAGAAAACCGTCACTCAGGCGTGCATTGCCATGTGAACAGCGGTTATCGCTGGCAAAAATGCCCTCATCGGTACGATTCAGCGCAATATCGCGACCATTGAGGTCCACGCCAATTAACGCTTAGGGCTAGCCATTCGTCCGTGGCCCTATGAGTTGCTCCATATCCAGATTAACCTGTTCTGGCCCAGCCACGTCCATCAGGATGCCGCCAACGCCTGGCTACGTCGTTGTTTTATGAGATTGTTTACCGAGTAACGCAATGCAGTGAGTCGCTTTCCGGAACCAGCATGATCATTTTTAACGCCCGGTTACTTGCCAGCTGCCAACTCAGTTGGCGATAGGTGATGTCACCTTTTACGGCATGGTGAAAAACGCGCTCGCCCCCTTCCCGCACGATCACCTGCTGCTGAGACCAGAATTCGCGAAAATCACGGCTGTTGTCGCTCATTTGTTGCACAAACGCGTTGAGGGTACTGTCATTCGGATAATGGATCGCATCCGACCGGAGTTCTGCGACAATGCGTCGCGCACGCGCCTCCCAGTTATCAACCAGCGTTCGCGCCAGCGGATTCTGGAACATAAAGGTCATCATGTTAGGCGCAGACTCAACGTCCAGCCAGCCGGTAAAGAGCGCCTCAGCCTCGTTATTCCATGCCAGCACCTGCCAGGTAAGATCCAGCAGATAGCAAGGTTCCGAGACGTGATGCACGGTGGACAGAATTGTCTGTTCTACCGCAGGTACCTGTTCGCTGAGCGGATCGCTCTTATGCGCCAACAAAAAGAGATATTCACGCTCTGCGGGTTTGAGCTGCAGCGCCATGGCAATACCAGAGAGCGTTTGCGCGGAAACGGTGATATCACGTCCCTGCTCCAGCCAGGTGTACCAGGTGGTACTGATACCGCTCATTTGTGCAACCTCTTCACGCCGTAGCCCCTTCGTTCTACGGCGAGAAAGCACGGGAATGCCCAGCATTTCCGGTGAGGTGCTTTCTCGCTTCACGCGTAAAAATGTACCCAGCGCCTCTGGCCCTGTCAGCCCGGTTTTGTCCATGGTAGTAACTCGATATACCAGTATAAGTACCAATATTGTACCCGTATTAGTCGCGGCGTATAGTCCGTTCTAACAAGAACATAACAACAGAGGAAGACGGGTATGAACAACCATCATGAAGCATTGGTGAAGTCACAGTTTGGCGGTCAGGCGACAGCCTATTTACAGAGCAATGTCCACGCCCAGGGGGCCGATTTACGTCGCCTGAGCGAATGGTTATCCGAAGATGGCGAGGCCACGGTACTGGATGTCGGCTGTGGCGCCGGGCACGCCAGTTTTACCGCCGCGACACAGGTAGCGCAGGTGACGGCGTACGATCTGTCTGAAGGGATGCTGGAGGTGGTTGCCGAGGAGGCGGAAAAACGTGGGCTGCACAACATTACCTGCGCGCAAGGCCCGGCAGAAATTCTGCCGTTTGGTGATAACAGTTTTGATGTCGTTATCAGCCGCTATTCCGCCCACCACTGGCACGATATGCAGGCGGCATTGATGGAGATTCGCCGCGTCCTGAAACCGGGTGGCCGCTTTATCATGATGGACATTGCATCACCGGGAAAAGCGATTCTGGATGTTTGGCTGCAAACCATTGAAATGCTGCGCGACCCATCGCACATTCGCAACTACTCACAAGGTGAATGGCTGGCGATGGTCAATAACCGGGGAATGGTCGTCGATAAACTGGTGGGCGATAGGCTGCACCTGGAGTTCTCTTCCTGGGTTGCGCGGATGAAAACGCCGGACAACATCATTGAGGCCATTCGTTACCTGCAAGAAAAAGTCTCTCATGAGGTACGCGAGCATTTCGCTATTGCCGCTGATGGCAGCTTCACCTCAGACACCATTATGTTCCAGGCACGATAAATGTGCTGGTTGTCGTCAGAATTGGCGGCAACCTCTTTTCTTACTCTCCTGATGACGCCGTTTGATTTCGCTTAAAGGTGACACTGTCACCAATAAAGTCATCAAATAAAACTGAAATTGTCGAACTTTTAGTCCGTCACCCGCTTTTTTGTGCCCTTTCTATCGATTTGTCACCATCATATTAAGCGTTGCTCTATAATCTTGCGCGCTGCACCCGCCGCTGGGTCTGGAGTGAAGATAACGGAGTTAAGTCAGATGTTACCAGGCAAGAAAAATCGTTCCCTGTATATCCCCTATGCGGGGCCGGTTCTGTTGGAATTTCCGCTGCTGAATAAAGGCAGCGCGTTCAGTATGGAAGAACGCAGCAACTTCAACCTGCTGGGGCTCCTGCCCGAGGTTGTCGAAAGTATTGAAGAGCAGGCCGAGCGCGCCTGGATTCAATACCAGGGTTTCAAAACTGAAATCGATAAGCATATCTACCTACGCAACATTCAGGATACCAACGAAACGCTGTTCTACCGCCTGGTTGAAAACCATCTCGATGAGATGATGCCGGTTATCTACACGCCAACTGTCGGTGCGGCCTGCGAACGCTTCTCTGAGATTTATCGTCGTGCGCGCGGCGTTTTCATCTCTTATCAGAATCGTCACAACATGGACGATATCCTGCAAAATGTGCCGAACCATAACATCAAAGTGATTGTGGTTACCGACGGAGAACGTATTCTCGGTCTGGGCGATCAGGGGATCGGCGGCATGGGGATTCCTATCGGTAAACTTTCGCTGTACACCGCCTGCGGCGGCATCAGCCCGGCTTACACCCTTCCGGTGGTACTGGACGTCGGCACCAATAATCAACAGTTGTTGAACGACCCGCTGTATATGGGCTGTCGTAATCCGCGTATCAGCGACGAAGAGTACTACCAGTTTGTTGATGATTTTATCCAGGCCGTGAAACAGCGCTGGCCGAACGTGCTGTTGCAGTTCGAAGATTTCGCGCAGAAAAACGCGATGCCGCTGTTGAACCGCTATCGCAATGAAATCTGCTGCTTTAACGACGATATTCAGGGCACCGCGGCAGTCACCGTCGGCACGTTGATTGCGGCAAGCCGCGCGGCGGGTAGCCAGCTTAACGAGCAGAAAATCGTCTTCCTGGGGGCGGGTTCTGCGGGCTGCGGCATCGCCGAGCAGATCATTTCGCAGATGCAGCGTGAAGGTCTGAGTGAAGAACAGGCTCGCAGCCGTGTGTTTATGGTCGACCGTTTCGGTCTGCTGACCGACCAGATGCCTAACCTGCTGCCGTTCCAGAGTAAACTGGTGCAAAAGCAGGAAAAAATTCACGACTGGCAGCATGATAATGAGCAGATTTCACTGCTCGATGTGGTGCGTAACGTGAAGCCGGATATCCTGATTGGCGTATCCGGGCAAACGGGCCTGTTCACGGAAGAGATTATTCGTGAAATGCACAAACACTGCCCGCGTCCGATTGTGATGCCATTGTCGAACCCAACCTCACGTGTAGAAGCCACGCCGCAGGATATCATCAGTTGGACCGATGGCCAGGCGCTGGTTGCCACCGGCAGTCCGTTTGCGCCGGTGACCTGGAAAGATAAGGTATACCCGATCGCCCAGTGTAATAACTCCTATATCTTCCCGGGGATTGGTCTGGGCGTGATCGCTTCTGGCGCTTCGCGTATCACCGATGAAATGCTGATGTCGGCGAGCGAAACCCTGGCAAAACACTCTCCGCTTGCCAACCACGGCGAAGGGCTGGTGCTTCCGGAGCTGAAGGATATTCACATCGTCTCGCGTGCCATCGCCTTTGCGGTGGGTAAGATGGCGCAGCAACAGGGTGTCGCGACGAATACCTCTGCTGACGCGCTGCAAGAAGCGATTGATGAGAACTTCTGGCTGCCGGAATATCGCAGCTATCGTCGTACCTCAATTTAACCTGTCCTATAGCCCGGCTGAACAAGCGTGACGCCGGGTTTTCCTTATTCTTCTGCTTGAAAATGCATGATATGCACGATGCTGATTGTGTGTTACCTTAAACGTAGCATATGTATGTTGTAACTAATACCTTTGGTGGTAAAGAGATTACACACCCGCTACACTGCATTTACCGAATCACCTGACATCATGAAGAAGGAGGATAATTATGCTGTACTGTGAAATTTTCAATGTTTCACATACATTTGGTGATCGCACCAGCTCAAGCGTTATCGGTATCGTGCTGCGATAACTTCTGCTTGAGCGAAGACACCAACCTTTAAACCCTTCCCTCGGGCTTATCAAGTTATCGTCAGCGTTGTATGACGAGGCATTCTCATGCCTGTAACACTTGAGTAAGCAAATGAGCACATTACTAACTGCACAATCTCTTCACGTTGAGACGGCATTCGGCCCTCTTTTCAACGCACTCTCCTTCACCCTGAAGAAAGGCGATCGTATCGGTCTGATTGGCTATAATGGTTGCGGGAAAAGTACCTTATTACAGGTACTTGACGGAACCATTACCCCTTCGTCCGGTAGCGTGTCCATCGCTAACCATTGTCTGATGGCGCGAGTCGAACAGCATCTTCCTGATGACCTGCTAGCGCAATCGCTCATACAGGCGGTATTGGCGCAGCTGCCTCTCACCGCACATGAAAGCCAACGCTGGCAGGCTGAACGGCTGCTGATGGAGATGGGGTTTCACGCTGATGAGCTGGAACAGGCTGCTGCCACCTTAAGCGGCGGACAGCATACGCGCCTACTGCTGGCACGCGCGTTGATTCTTAATCCCGATCTGTTGCTGTTGGATGAGCCGGGTAACCACCTCGACCTGCCAACGCTGCTTTGGCTTGAAACGTTCCTGAATAACTGGAACGGCAGCTTTGTGCTGGTTTCACATGATAATCCGCTACTGGATGCCGTGACCAATACCAGTTGGATACTGCGTGATAACACCCTGCACGCGTTCTCTCTCCCCTGCACCGCCGCGCGTCAGGCGCTGGCCGAACAGGATGAGAGCGATGCGTTACGGCATAAAGCGGAACAAAAAGAGATCGACCGCGTCACCGCCAGCGCCAAACGGCTGGCAATCTGGGGACAGGTTTATGACAACGAAGATCTCTCCCGTAAGGCCAAACAGATGGAGAGGCAGGTTGCCCGCTTGAAAGCAGCGCAAACCGACCTGACCGCCGGCACGCCATGGCAACTGGAACTCCATGGCGATGCGGTACGAGCCGATCGACTGCTGGAAATGGAGCACCTTGCCGTCCCCCCTGCGCCTGGACTTGCGCCGCTGTTTACCACCGGCATCGCCCGGCTGCAAAGCGGTGACCGCGTGGCCATTATGGGGCGCAACGGCGGTGGTAAATCTTCGCTACTGCGCCTCCTTTGGCGGCAAATGCAGCAGGAAGCGCCAGACGTCGGGCTTAAGCTGCATCCGCGTCTGCATCCTGGCTATTACGATCAGACGTTACACCAGTTAGCCGATAACGCCACGCTGCTGGAAGCGCTGGAAATGTTCGAGCCATCGGGTGAAACCCGCAAACGCGCGCTGATTTCAGCCGGTTTCGGCTGGACGCGTCACGGTCAAAAAGTCAGTACGCTGAGCGGCGGCGAACGTTCGCGCCTGCTGTTTGTCGGCCTGTCCCTTGCCCGCTATAGCCTGCTGTTGCTGGATGAACCCACCAACCATCTGGATATTGATGGTAAAACGGCGCTGGCGGAAACGCTCTGCAACTACCCTGGAGGCCTGCTGCTGGTCAGCCACGACCGCCAGCTTATCAGCCAAAGCTGTAACCGCTTCTGGCTGATTGATGAGTGTGGCTTGAGCGAATGGCCGGACGCCGATGCGGTCTATGAGCAATTACGCCAGCGTACCCGTTCAGAAACGCCGGAGGCGGCAACGGTTTCATCCCCTGTAACTACGCCGGAAGGCGATGACCTGCTTGAGCGCTTAATTACGCTCGAACAGCGGTTAGCGGAGGATCTGGCACGCAAGCCGAAACATCAGAAGCCGCTGATGCAGCAGCGTTGGCGAGAGGAGATTGACTTAATCAATAATCAGCTGAGCTAAACGGTACCCCGGCCGCGCGTTGCGACGCCGGGGTTTTCCTTTTCAGGGCACGTTAGCGCGACAATTTATTGCGGGTTTTTCTGCTGCCACGCATCCCAAGCTTGCTTAATTTCCTGCTTCGCGGCGGCAGCATCGTTAAATCCGCTCAGCTCCACCTTTTTGCGCCCTTCCGGCAGCTGTTTGTAGACGCGGAAAAAGGCCTGCAACCGCTCCTGCTCGACTTTGGGCAGATCGCTGATGTTTTTAATATCGTCATAAGTCGGGTCAATTTTGCTGGCGGGAACGGCAATGATTTTGTCATCTTTCTCACCGCCGTCGATCATCTTCAGCACGCCAATCGCGCGTAGCTTAATCAGCGTACCCGGTGCCATTGGCGCGCGGGTATAAAACACCACATCCAGCGGGTCGCCATCCCCCGCCAGCGATTGGGTCAGCGAACCGTAGTTAGCCGGATAAGCCACCGGCATCGACTGGAAGCGATCGGCGATCAGAAAGCCGGTTTTGGCGTCGGTTTCATATTTGATAATTCCTCCTGCCGGAATCTCAGTCACCGCATAAAACTCCTCCGGGTTGTTCTCGGGCTGCGGAAACTCGAGGATATTTTGCGCCTGAGCGGCAGCGGAAAGAAACAGGCTTGCGGCAAGGATAGTTTTGACCAGATGCATTGGGTGTTCACTCTATTGTTATAGGGAAAGTAAAAGTCACACCGTAGAGTTTGCGAGTGAACAAAGGATGAACGTTTGATGACAATACGGTTAACCTATAATGCTATCAATATGAAAACCCACCAGATTCTTCTCCCTGAGCGCCTTGCGTTTTACGCCCCTATGGCTAATCATTAATGAGTATTATTTTCGAATACAAAATAACCAGGAGTAGGATATGAAGGCTGCAGTTGTCACTCATGACCATCAGGTAAATGTCACCGATAAAAAGCTGCGTCCGTTGCAGCACGGTGAAGCACTGCTTTCCATGGAATGCTGTGGGGTCTGTCACACCGATCTGCACGTAAAAAACGGCGATTTCGGTGACAAGACCGGGGTGATCCTCGGCCATGAAGGGATTGGCATTGTTAAAGAGATTGGTCCAGGTGTGACCTCCCTGAAAGTGGGTGACCGCGCGAGCGTGGCACGTCTTTAATGCCAAAGTCATCGCGCTGGACGTTAACGATGAACAGCTGAAGCTGGCCGCTGAAATGGGCGCGGATCTGACCATCAACTCCCGCAGCGAAGACGCGGCGAAAATCGTACAGGAAAAAACCGGTGGCGCCCATGCCGCCGTGGTCACCGCGGTGGCGAAAGCCGCATTTAACTCTGCGGTTGACGCGGTTCGCGCTGGTGGCCGCGTGGTAGCAGTCGGCCTGCCGCCGGAGTCCATGAGCCTCGATATCCCGCGCCTGGTGCTGGACGGCATTGAAGTCGTTGGCTCGCTGGTTGGCACCCGTCAGGATCTGACCGAAGCCTTCCAGTTCGCCGCCGAAGGAAAAGTGGTACCGAAAGTCGCGCTGCGTCCGTTAACCGACATTAACGCGATCTTTAAAGAGATGGAACAGGGCCAGATCCGTGGCCGTATGGTGATTGATTTACGCCATTAATGTTCACAGCCTCTCCCTGATGGGAGAGGCTTATTCAGACAAGCGCCCTGCGCCGCTGATAACGCGCGTAAAGCAACAACGACGACATCGCGAGAAATGACAGTGCCGCCGCCGGCAATGCAACGCTGTTCCAGCCGAAATTCAGGGTAATCATCAGCCCGCCGAAAAACGCGCCAATCGCGCTACCCAGATTAAAAGCAATTTGCCCACCAGCTGCTCCCAGCATTTCTCCGCCCTTCGCATTTTGCAGCAGCAATATTTGCAGCGGCGCGGAAAGCGCAAACAGCCCGGCGCAACAGATAAAGGCCAGCGTCAGCGACGCAAATTTAATGCCGCCCAACGCGAAGATCATCAGCAGTGCCACCACGATAACGAAATCGGTGGTAGCCGCAATGCGTAGCGGGCTATAGCGCCCGGAAAGCTTACCGCTCAGGATGTTGCCCAGCACCATGCCAAGGCCCACCAGCATCATGATGAACATCATCGCCCCCTCAGAGAATCCTGAGACGTTCATCATAAACGGCTTGATGTAGCTGAACCACGCAAATACCCCGGCGTTGCCAAACATTGTGGCGGCGAAAATAAGCCACGGCGCAGGGCTTTTGAGAAAATGAAACTGCTCGCGTAAACGTGCATCAGACTTATCAAATAGCGTTGGCACCCAGGTGATTATCGCCAGCAGCACCGCCACGTCAAACAGAGCAATGGCCAGGAAGGTATAACGCCAGCTGAATTGATGCCCCAGCCAGGTACCAGCCGGTACGCCAACCAGATTCGCCACCGTCATCCCGGCAATCATCCCCGCCACCGCCGCGGTTACCCTTCCGGGGGGCGCGATTTTTGACAGAATAATGGCCCCTACGCCAAAGAAAGCCCCGTGCGGAAACCCCGACACCAGTCGCCCGAAAGCCAGCATCACATAGCTGGAGGAGAAGGTAAAAATGACGTTGCCGGCAATACAGAGCGCCGCTAACAGCAACATAATGGACTTGAGGGAAAAGCGCGTAGAAAACAACGCGATGATCGGCGCGCCAATGACCACCCCAAAGGCGTACCACGAGATCATATTCCCCGCGACCGGAATTGAGAGCCCCACGTCGTGCGCCAGCTCGGGCAGCACGCCCATAATGCCAAATTCGGCCATTCCCAGGCCAAACGTGCCCAGCGCCAGCGCGAAGATTGTTTTTTTCATCCCTCTAATCACTTGTTTATGTTGAGTTTGCGGGTCGGCATTATCGACCATTCGCAGAATGCAAACCAGACAAAAACGCGTGACGGCAAGTTTATCCATAAAAACAGCGTGAATAACGCATATTTATCGCGAGCAAAAAAAAGCGGCCTGACACTCCCATTCGGAAACATCAGACCGCTCTTTATCACTTCGATGACGCGTTGTTACTTCAGCCCTTCCTGACTCTCTCTCTTCGCTTCTTCGCGTTCAACCTCGCGATACCAGCGCGGATGGTGCTTCTGCGCCCAGCGACGGCTCACCTTACCTTCAATCATCCCCTTAATTGATCCTTTAACCCAGAAGGCCATATACATATGGATAAGGATCGCGTGGATCAGAATGATGGCCGACGTCGCGTGAATCAGCAGCGCGTAGCGCACAACCTGAATCGGGAAATACGGCGCAAAGTAAGGACGCCAGATAATGACCCCGGTCACCAGCAGCACAAAAATCATGCTCATGATGCTCCAGAACATCATCTTCTGCCCGGCGTTATATTTGCCAACCTTCGCGACCTTATGCTCATTGCCTTTCAGAACTTCGACAATCCCCAACACCCACGGAATATCCTGTTTATCCGGGATGTTATGGTGCACAAAGCGGACGAACATAAACATCAGCACCACGAAAATCAGCACGCCGAAGAACGGATGCAGAATGCGCCCCATCTGCGGAGTGCCGAAGGTTTCAGTCAGCCATTGCAGCGTCGGGAAGAAAAACGAAATCCCCGAGACCGCCACCAGGAAGAAACAGATAACCACCGTCCAGTGACAGGCGCGATCGACAAACTTCGTGCGCACAATCATTTTCGACTTACTCATGGCCATCCTCCTCTT